>Ga0207984_1000022_pt1 | contig 88415 bp, 57 predicted proteins | sample ETNtaG_30_FD_185760 | JGI IMG/M metagenome (GOLD analysis project Ga0207984, IMG submission 185760) | Marine microbial and viral communities from oxygen minimum zone, Eastern Pacific Ocean - ETNP201306PF43B (SPAdes) (version 2) | ecosystem: Environmental > Aquatic > Marine > Oceanic ...
TGGAAACCCGGTCTATCCTATTCAACTGTTTTTGAGTATAGTCCGAAATTTCTTTCTCATGTTGGTATATTTTTTCAATATCAATATCTTTTACCCAATCTAGAGCTGCACCAAGACCAATCACTCCAGCAATATTAGTGGTTCCTGCTTCATATCGCCACGGCATATCGTTATAAACGGTTCGATCAAAACGTACGCTTTTGATCATATCCCCACCTCCCATATAAGGAGGCATTTCATCTAAGAACCCATCTCTAGCATACAAAATACCGACCCCAGTCGGTCCATATATTTTATGTCCGCTGAAAACCAAAAAATCACAATAACTGACATCGAACTTAACACGCGGAACACTTTGTGCCCCATCAAACAATACAGTAGCATCATGATCTCTAGCCATTTCACTAACCCGCCGATAATCAAGCATGATACCAGTTGCATTTGGTAGAACACTCATTGATACAAGACAACGCCCTTTAACCTGCTGTATCACCGCAGACAACTGATTAAAATCCAAATGACCATCAGGTAAAAGCGAGATAACTTCAATTGTAAGTCCTTGACGTGTTTTCAACTGTTGCCAAGGCACAATATTAGCATGGTGTTCGGCTTCACTTAAAATAACGGTGTCTTTACTGGTCCAATCTGCACAAAAGCAGTTAGCAATTATATTGATTCCATGTGTTGTACCACTGGTAAATACAATCTCTTTGTCTTGATTGGCGCCAATAAACTTCCTTACAATCGGGCGCACTCCTTCATATTCGCCGGTTGCTTGTTCAGCCCAATCATGAATCCCCCTATGAATGTTAGCGTTATAACAATTATAGTATTCGCCGACCTTATCCGTCACACATCTAGGAGTTAAGCTTGTAGCCGCACTATCTAGATAAACATAACTGTTATTGGATACTGAGAGGATCTGAAAATCACATTTGTTATTCAATTAATGTCCCGTATTAATTCACTAAAAAACAAATTTTCCAACCATTGGCAGAACATGCTCGCTGGCTTAAACGGATAGATACCCTAGGTAAGATATGGCCTAATTATACTGAAGCAAACCTACGTTTGCAAATATTAGTCCTTGTCCTCCATATTTGCATCAGAAAATCATGTTTTAACCGACAGAAGAGCCTAACACAAAATGATCTTTCGATGTCATTTTCTAAACAACATCCCTCTTAACTATCAGGACCACCCATACCTTACAAAAAAACACTTAAACTGACCTAAGGCTAGAAGTATAGACAACGAAATGAAACTGGGAAGCCTTTAAAAACATAATTGTATTGCACTAGGAATGATTATTGGAAAACATATACGTGAACTCCACTCAAAATCTGCTTCAGACTCTTCTTTTGAATGGTTGAATTTCTTGGAACAAACATGATGTCCTTACAATGGATAGCCTTGCAATTGAAACAGCGAAAAAACTCGCTTGACGTCAGTTGAGATCTGAATACGATCAGGTTATTGCGGCTACTCCAAACTCGAAGCTGTACTCCGTTTGAAACTTCTACAAACTAACACAAACATCCATCAACTGGAAAGAAGCACATCCCCACGTATCAAGTCATACTATTACCAACATCGTTTCAAAACTGGGCTACAAGCTAAAGACATTAGGATAATTCAAACTGGAGATGAACGACTCGACTGGTTCAACGGAAAGTGGGTTTATACATTTTCACAGACTGAACTACGGTTGACAATAGGAATTAAACACAAACCAGAACTCCACCCAGTAAACCTAACTAATTTCGTACCACAATCGCAATCGGTTTTACTTTCAGCAAGGCTTCAATACGTTGAATCAGGGAATCCGCATCTGCCTTTTGGGAAAAGCTACCGACTGTCACCCGGTACCACGTTTCACCATTAACTTCCACCCGCACAATTTTAGTCGAGTGATCTAGTTCAAATGATTCTAGAGAATCAACCAAAGTTTCAGCATTCTTACGATCTTTAAAGGAACTCGCTAACAATGTATAAGAATAAGTCAACTTTCCCTCAGCCTGATTTAGCTGTTTTCGGTCAGTTGACAGAATAATTTCAACCCGTCGGTTTATTTGTCGATTTTCAGGAGTGTCATTTTCAGTTATCCTTCTTGTTTCGCCATATCCAACAGATGAAATTCGATTCTGGTCCACAGCAAAATTGGTAATCAAATAATTCATGACCGCATTTGCTCGTTTCTCTGATAAAACCAAGTTGTAATTGGTATCACCAACATCATCCGTATGCCCTTCAATAATTACATGAGCTTTCGGATAAGCCGAAATCGCATCCGAAATCTGGAGTAATGTACCATGGAATCCACTTTTAACCTTCGCGGAATCCGTATCAAATATGATTCCGGGTAAGGTTAAAACAAGCCCCCGTTTTTCTTGCCTGCCATGAACTACTTTTTCGCGCAAATCAATTAACTGTATTTTCACTAACTGAGTCGCACAATTACCAGCGAGATCACAAAGAATTAAAACGCAACTATGTTCGATGTCCAAATTTATCACATGCTGTTTCTGGAAATCTAAGATAAGGGGGGATGACGGATTTCCCTTACCATCGGCTTTATCGACAAGATCCTCGCCAGCAAAGAACTGGAGTACCCAATGATCTACCTGAGTTGGTTCTGAAATTTTTGCGTGAACTACCAGAGCAGTCGATGCGTTCGGTTTATTCCCTAAGCCTGTTAGAATGATAGGATCTGCTGTAATCTCGAAGCTTATAGGTTTAGTATCAATAACCACCTGTGTTTGACTACTTAACTGCTGTTTTTCGTCTTGATTGACACCTAACAGATACACATCATATACTCCATCAACTACTATGCTTTGCAAAGCGTCTTTTCCCGCCCAAGTAATCGGTGCACTTGGAGTGCCTCTTCCCGAAAATTGACGCACAATCCTATTTTGGCGATCTTGGATTTCCAGTTGCCATTCGAGTTCTTCTCGCATAATAAAGTTAAGCTGAGTTTGATCTCTATTCCCGTCACCATTTGGTGAGATTACTTTATTCGATACCGTTAAACGAGATTTCAACCCATCTGGCATAACAATCACGGGAACTGAAGAAGGCCTATCCAACAATGAAGGAGCTAACCAACTTACTGCTATAGAGAACCAGTGACTTCCAACACCATATTCATTATTCACATAAGCATAATCAATCTGAGTGGTACCGCGACGGAAACCGACACCGTGCGTCCATGTCCCTTCTGTGAATTTTGCATAGTTCATTAAACCAGAATAACCAATCCGGAACAAAAGATTATGGAAAAATGCCCGTTCGATTCCAAGATGAAAACGTAATCTATCACCACGCTCATACGCACGATCATCATGCCAGGCCAAATCAACAGAGAAAGGCGTACTAACATCAATATAATAGGTTGTACCAAACCTGAGGATCAACGGCATCTTCTCGTCTCTAACCAATTTACCCCCCTGCCAAAAACGCCCACCAATATCACTAAGCGCTAAGCCGAACAAGACACGATCTCCAAGCCGAGGAAGTTTCCTCGTATAAGTCGCACCCAAATCCAATCCCCAACCTATCTTGGTTATAGTTTTGAAGCTCCGCCGGTGATGCCGAAGGCTCACACCAGTTGAAAACCCATTTTTCAAATCGAGACCATAGCCAATCAGCATCATCCGGCTTTTAGAATCATCCGCCCCCCATCCGTCGACCCAAGAGGATATAGAAATATTGCCCATATCAGTTGACGATACTTGAAGTTGTTCGAGATTCATCGCTAGAGAAACCGCCCCTTCTCTATCCCCTGATTCTTTGGTAAATGGCAGCGAAGTTAGAGTAAATTCGGTCTTATCTAAAATACCAATCAACGCAGGATTCCAGAGTTCGCTTCCTCCACCAGTTGGACCGGCAGTGCGCGCACTCCCCATACCAATGGCACGTGCATCAGTACCAATAAGGACCCGTCGATCCTGTAGGAACAATTGCGGGTCTCTTAGAAACTGGGCGGAAACAGACTCAGATAGAACAACAGTAAGTACCCAAACGGCGAAGGTAATGTACCGCCAACTAATCACAACAAATCCAAAAGTGACATTCGATAACATACTAGCCTGAAGTTGTTGCAAATTTTATACTAATCTGAACCAAGTCTGATTTTGGATCTTTAAGTTTGATTTGGTATATAGGTGGATCCCAACTGAAACTGTAATCCGACTTATAACAAGCCGTTTCAACAGGCAGATAATCCTCCGGAACATAAATAGACAACATACTATACGGACGTTTTTTCGTATCACAAACAACAAGGAAATTTCGACTGAGCGGATCCCATCCGGCAGAGAGAATTTCGCTACCACCTTGTGTGAAGTGTAAATCCGTTGCTAATAATTGTGGATTTTTCTGTTCTTCACGAATACAAAGCAATCTCGCACATCTTGGAGGTACATCTATTAACGTTACGCTTCCATTTACTAAACCAAGATACCTTTGATTCCAAAATTCATAAACAAGATAGTACTTTGATTTATCTAATCCAAGCGAGGAAAGATCAAACTGTATCTCCTCAGGCCGATCTTTCCAATTGAAAATACCAACAATATTCCAAGAATCAAAAGAACCTTGAACAGGTTTTCCCCAAACACGCGGATATATCTTTTCAAAGAGATCAATTGGCTTCGCCGGTTTTTCCGTCAACGGAAACAGTTTCTCCAGTACCTCCAACCGCGGTTCAGACATTTTGCTTAAATCATCACTAAGCTCAATAGCTCTGCTACTTAGAGCCATCAAAGTCGCAACAATAATAGCTTCATTGAGCGGCTGATACTGCTCATCTACAGTTAGCGGTCCAAGCTCACCTATCCCTGTAATACCATCAAATATAGAATTCGTAATAGCTCCATTAATTAGCTGTTTGATTTCAGTCCAGTCTTCCCAAACATACTTGGCAGTTTGCTTTCGCTGATTCAGTAAAACCTGATTCTGATTGATAACTCCGATGCTTGGCATGTATGGCATATTACAGGCAGTGAACTCTATTTTATCAACACTTTGTGAAACCCAACGTTTGATCAAGTCAATTCCCAGCCGATACAATTCGATGCTTGTTAAGGTTTTATCGTGCCAAATAAAACCACCTGAATTTCCAATTGGACCAATTAAATAAGCCAGCATATCAGCCTTAAGAACGTCAATATCCCACTCCTCTATAACTGTCTTGATGTTTTGCTCAATCTCCCTTTGGGCATCTGGGTGTGAAACATCAAACAAGACTACCTTTGCATCGATATCATGTAGATGAATCTCTGCTAAACGGCCCTGCCCATCATGAAGGAAATACTCAGGATGAGTTTCGACCATCTCAGAATTGACAGAGACACAAAACGGCATAATTCCAATCCCAAACTTTAATCCTGTATTGTGAACATAGTCAATCGAATGCTGCATTCCTTTAGGAAACTGGGCGTCATCAACTTGATATTCTCCCAATTTCTCTTGCCATCCGTTTTCCAATTGAATAAGTTGAATACCTCCATCAGAAGCCGAGCGAAAAAAATTGTTTCTCGCAATCAAGTCAGCATGTTTGGCAACAGAATCGGATAATGTCTGATCTTTAGTTCGCTCCGGGTGTATTCCCCAAGCCGAGGAGACAAAATCTTGTGTCTTCGCTCCCATTCTCTGGGCAATCATTTCTACATAAGTTTGGTAAGAAACAGTTACCTCATCCACAAAATTAAGGTAAAAAGGCGAAAAATCGATTTCCGTTTTGGCTGCACACTCGTAGTTTTCGCAATGATGGAATGCTGACCAACAATCAATTCCATGTTCCGTCTCTTGAACTTCTGTGCCTTTTTCAGTGTAACCAATTTCAATCGACGACCACCATTTTTTGGCATCAATAAAACCAAATACAATACACTGTTTGCTCTCTACATCATAAATAGCACCATCGTAACATAAATGGATGGAGTTGTCCTGATTCATACTAAATCCATTGAAAACTCTTTGTACCCCAGAAGATGAAATGGAAGAAGTATTTAAATACACATGACAATTTTCGGGGTTGCTACCCAGATATAGCCCTCCTCCAATAAAATCCTCTGAAGGCGAAACATTAATAACAGAAGCTTGTGCCAAGTAGAGCGAATCATCCCCGAAATTCTCCATCGACATACTAATTAATATATGTGGCTGGGTCTGATAACATTTTACATGAAGGTGAATTCGAACTTCATGTTGGTCTGCTTCGCAAGAAAATGTAACAAGCTGATACAAACCAAAGTCGTCTTCTCCCACCGGGTCTGCCCTGAACTCTCGTTTAGAAGCATTTCTAGAAGACAGGATAACCCCATCTTGAAGGACAACGCCCATGTGAGCATTTCTGATTATTTTAAACATTTTTTGATTTGCATAATCCCACGTACCTTGTGATAAGTTGAACGAAACCTGACCAAATCCATTTTGAATCTTTACAACATCTCCTTCTCTTACCAACACTAAATTACTGTTTGATGAGCTTCTCATATATGTTCCTTCTGTATGCTTCTGCTAAACAATTTTTACTGCATTTCCTTTCAGCTAACATTCATTGGTCAGCTATAAAATCCAACGAATATGCTGCAAACTAATATTATGTTTCAAAAAACCTTGGTCTTCAGCCACTTCTAACTTTGGAGAAAATCAAACGATCACGCAATTCTCCAGAATTAGATCTAATATCATTTTCTAGTGTAGCCTCAAGATAAAACCCAAGTTTAAGAGGGATTTTTTGACTTCTCACATTCTTTGAATCACAGTGAATTTCAATCCGTTCGGCATTTAATTGATGAAACCCAAATGCTGTAATTTCCATCGTTGATTCAGTAATATAACCTTGGTTTTGGAACTTTTTTCGACACCAATATCCTATCTCGAATTTTGGTACTTTCCAATCTTTCGGATGTAGACCACTACTACCTACTAAAATCTCAGTTCCTTTAAGAAAAAGCAAAAAAACAAGATCTTTCCTCTCCAAAAAAGCTGATCGTTTACTCTTAACAAATTTTTTTATTTTACTTTCATCTGGCAATTCCTTTGCCCAAGGCATCCAAGTATTGAGGTCGTCGAATGTTTCGCAAATAGCTTTATGCAATTCTTTACCATCATGAAATTTAGGAGATCTTATAACTAACCTTTCCGATTCCAAGAAATCAGGAAATTCAATTAAAGCAGGATTCACAAGCTTCTCCAATTAAACTGGAACTAGCCAACCCAATAAATGCTGCATAAATATATATTTTACACATTTGCCGTTATCATTTTTATGATTAACACAGTTAACAGAGATTAGTTTCTAACATGAACGAGACGCAATTGCCTCCGTAGAACACAGATGCACACCACTATCATAATCATCAAAATTGCTGCAGACCAAATCCACGTTACTTTGGATTCTGATGCGAGACCAAACAACTGTATACCGAGGATATCAAAATTCCCCCAAATTGAGATAATCTCTGTTTGCCGATTGCGCGTGGTCTGCTCAATAATTTCTTGAAGTATCGGAGTTCCAGTAAGAACAGAAACAAACCATACTGCAGCGTAACGCATGTCCGTCGTGAGCGACGAAAACGTTACAATTAGCAAACTCAATGGAAAGATAACAACCAACGAATAAACTAGAATAGCCCCCAAAATCCAATAATTCTGCAGAAAAAATCCCAAATCTTTACTAAGCAGGGAATGTTCAATAAAAAGTAGCAAACAAGGAATACAAGTAATCATTAGCAATAAAAAAACCATGACAGAAATCTTCCCAATTAGATAATCAGTCCAAGATATTGGCTTCGAAAGGTAAATCGATAAAGCATTATGTCTCAGGTCTTTTGATATTAAGTTTGCCCCGGAGAATACCCCAATCAAGACAATAAAGAAACCTGGGAAGACTGGATTTCGCATAAGAAATTGCTTAAAGAATTCCGGATCAATTGTCAGCAGAGCAGTTGATTCAGGAAAGTAGTTCACCAAATAAACCAAAACACCATGAACGACCAAATAAACTAAAGGTGGGATAGCAACAATAAAACGAACAAACTTCCGTTGAGCCAATATTTTCAACTCAGTTCTGGCAATAACTATCCAGCAGCTTACACGACCTGATTTGAGCTGCCCATTCCAATGGTGGTAACTTCGATCATGAATAAGCATTAAAAAAAGCTTAAGGAAACAATTCCTGTAACTGTTTTAATAGCTCCACATTGTATTTTTCACCAAGCTCCTGGGTTTTGATCTTACAGGCACGCCAATTTTCAAAAGTCTGTCCATGTTCACATCTCAATAGCTCTGTCTGCATTTCTTTCAGTGAATCCAAATTAATAATCTCAAGAGTGGCATTTGGGAAAATAGCATGAACATCCTTTTCAAGATAACAATCAAACATAACCTCAGTCTGTTTCCAAAAAATTTTGCCCTCTTTTTGATCGATTTCATCAACCGAGACAATTTCTGGTGGTTTTCCCATAGCTCGCACCCTTATACGTGTTGGTGGAGTGACGGTTAAAATCTTGGGCGAAACCTGTTGCTCCGAATCGTAACCGGAGAGAATTTCCTCAATTAATCGAGCCATCAACCGATACGATTCATGCTTTACCTCTTCGGCTTGGTCCACCTTCCACTCAGCTTCCTGATATTTAATACAACCTTCAATATTCCGAATCTCATCGTAGAAAACTTGAAGAAAATGATTAACGTCCAAGACGTAAACAGCAGGTTTTAGATTCAACGGGCGATAGAATTCAGGAACTTGAGTAAAAAACTGGTTATAACATGCGATCTCTTCAAGGTTCCGATCGCTACTAGATGTCAGGCGAAAAGCTAAATAAGCCTCTCCTCGCACTTTACAGAACTGATCAAATTGGCACTCGGAAGTAACGACATAAGATAGTAGCTTCTTAGGGCGCTGCGGCTCGTAAGAAGTAAGCTGTTTTTTGGTACTCTCTGGAAGGTTAGTCTTTTCAGGAAAGTTAGCTTTCTCATCAACCGTGCTAACAGGCATATGAGTGGAAGCATTTTGTCCCCGCTTTCTCTGAACCTCAAGCAAGTTTAAACCAGCGACCATTAAGTCGATCTCCTTCTCCTCCAGTTCAATCTTCTCCAAAACTTCACTACACGTCTCGTTTATTATTTCCTTTATTTGTTGAACCAATCCTTGCATTTCCAAAAACCAAGTAAAATTATAAACCGCGAAATCAATAGTACATTCTTATTCTCTGAAGCGTGTCTGAGAAAGGTCCTTGTTTATCGGTTTCTATAGTCACCGTAATCTTACCAAGATCAGTATCCCGAGTCGGATCTTCCTGAATAAGCCTAATCGGAATCTCGCCCGCCATTAACCTGATATCAGAACCAATTGCATGTGACCAACGAAGGTTTTGAAGTTCGCCACTGTAAACCATTATGTTAGCCACATTTCCTCGATATGAATACAGATCCACCTGAGTTATAAATTTCGAAACAGATAGCGCATTCGCACCAATACCAGGTGATAAAATACTATCGTTCCATATCAAAGGATGACCATGCGAATCTACCAAGATAATCAGAACCTCTATCCGCCCCAAACGACGTTCTGATTCTATGCGAATACCAGCGAAATTGTCAATCTCGCCAGCCCCACATCCCCATAAAGATCCAACGCAAAGAATGAGGGAGAACAGTTCACCACTAAACTTAATCTTTTCTAAGCAAAGCCTCACGATATTCCTACGTTCTTGAACGGTTCTCGAGGAATACTATCACTTTTAATTAATGATGTCAACGTCAAACAAAATTACGAAATTTCTGGTTATATCAAAATGCAGATGATAACATTATGATACAAATCTATACATCGTAATGAAACAGGAAATCTTATGAGCTTTTACTTTCGAGATGGTTACCTTTACTGCGATCAGTTAAAAGTCAAGGATATTCAGTCCCAAATCCCTGAAAGCCCATTTTACCTGTATAGTAAGCAACAAATTACCAATAATTATAATGCCTATTCGGAAGCTATCGAAGGTCTTGATGCCATCATCGGCTATGCCGTCAAGGCCAACAACAATTTAGCTATTCTGAAGCATTTACAAAAATTGGGCAGCAGCGCAGTTTTGGTCAGCGGTAACGAACTCCGTTTCGCACTTAAAGCCAATTTCAAACCAGAAAGAACAATACTAAATGGCAATGGAAAAACCATCGAAGAACTGATGCATGCAATTCAGAACCAAGTCTTAATAAACATTGATAGTGAATTCGACCTTCAACACATTCAACAAGCAGCGAACGGAGTCAGAAAAAGAGCGAATGTTCTCATTCGGATTAACCCAGACATCGACCCCCAAGTTCATCCTTATGTTTCAACAGGAATTAAGAATTCAAAGTTTGGTATCCAAAATAACAAACTAGACTGGTTTCTGGATTCTATTAAATCAAGTGCTTTACTAAATTTAGTGGGTATTCACTGCCACCTTGGATCTACAATTGAACAAACACAAATCTTTTACGATGCGACTGTTCTCATGTTAAAATTCGTGGAGATTATCCGAAGTCAAGGCTTTGAATTACAGTATCTCAACATTGGGGGAGGCTTGGGAATTGATTATCACAAACAGGGTAAAATTTTACCAACACCACTTGAGCTAATCAATTCAATACGGGAAATACTAGAAAACCAACATATTTCACTAATTATTGAGCCAGGAAGATCTATTGTTGGAAACACTTCAATTTTGGTCAACCGAATCATCGGTGTAAAAACAAATGGAAATAAGAACTTCGTAGTCATCGACGGCAGTATGGCTGAATTAATTAGACCAAGTCTCTACGACGCCTACCACCATATTGATTTAATAGAACCCTGCAAAGGTCAACTCCAGACATTTGATATAGTAGGTCCAGTATGCGAATCAGCTGATTTTCTCGCTAAAGACCGCCTCTTGGCATCACCACTCGAGGGAATGGGTTTAGCTGTTTGGGATGCTGGCGCCTACTGCCAAGTTATGAGTTCAAACTACAATCTAAAGATGCGGCCTCCAGAATATTGGATAGATGGAAACCAATTGATTCAAATTAGGAAGAAAGAACGTATTGAAGATTACCTAAACCTATTCAATATCTAGCAAAAAATAAGCTTATTAACCTAAAAATCAATATCTGCTTCAGCACGAATACGTTCAACGGCAACATTTAGATCCATAGCACCAATATCGCCTTCTTCCCGCACACGAACCGAAACAGTCCGATTCTCAACTTCACGCTCCCCAATGATAAACATGTACGGTACCTGCTGCAATCTAGCGTCACGAATCTTAGCACCAATTTTATCATCCCGATTATCTAACTCCACACGAATCTGTTGAGATTTCAGGAGATTATGCACTTCTTCCGCATATGCAACAAAACGCTCACTGATCGTCATGATAACGCATTGGACTGGAGCAAGCCACGTCGGGAAAGCACCCGCATAATGCTCAATAATAATACCAATAAATCGTTCGAAACTACCATAAAGCGCACGATGAATCACAACCGGCCGTTCCATACTACCACTAGCGGAGGCGTATGTCAGATCAAAACGCTCCGGCAATTGAAAATCCAGTTGAACCGTTGCACACTGAAACTCACGATTGAGGGAGTCTTTAACGTAAAAGTCGAGCTTAGGACCATAAAATGCAGCATCTGCCGGATTGATCTCAAAATCAAGATCATTGTTTTTAAGGACATTTTCGAGTGCGCTCTCTGCCTCGGTCCAGACGGCAGTATCGCCTATAAAATGATCTGGGTTACGTGTGCTAAGAACACTTCGAAACGGCAAATCAAAGGCCTTGTAGATTCGACGGATCAAACCAATGATTCGATTGTGCTCCTCTTCAATCTGTTCTGACATCACAAAATTGTGGGCATCATCTTGGCAGAACTGGCGAACACGTGTCAATCCACTCAAAGCACCCGTAACCTCATTTCGGTGTAAGACACCTTGATCATGTAGACGATAAGGTAAATCCCTATAGCTGTGGCGTTTACTTTTGAAAATTAACATATGAGCAGGGCAGTTCATTGGCTTGAGGCCACTTGAGGGATCACCTACTTCATTGGGAAAAGTGAACATATCATCACGGAAATGCTCCCAGTGACCAGATGTTTCCCATAACGATTTATCGTAGATTAGTGGCGTTCTAACTTCATGGTAACCTTCATTTTGATAGAGCTTCCGCGCTTTTTCAGCAAGTTTATTGTAAACAATAGTACCTTTTGGTAACCAGAAGATGGCACCAGCTGATTCTGGATGTGTCTGGAACAAATCCAATTGTTTCCCTAACCGACGATGATCGCGTTTTTCAGCTTCTTCAAGCATCCGCAGATAATTTCGCAACTCATCCTTAGTTGACCAAGCAGTACCATAGATCCTCTGTAACTGCTCTCTATTTTGATCCGCACGCCAGTATGCCCCAGAAACTCGAAGTAATTTAAAATGCCGACACTCGCGCGTTTTTTCGACATGTGGTCCCTTACATAAATCAGTAAAGTTACCAGAATGATAAACAGAAACCCCATCATCTGAAATCCCCTCACCGGCTGAATCCGTGTCTTGATTCGACAATCCATCAATCAATTCTAACTTGAACTTCTGGTCACGCGCACCAAACCACTCACGTGCTTGATCAAAGGCCCAACCTTCCTGTATAAAAGGTTCATTTGCCTTGATTAGGGTTTTCATATGCTTTTCAATTTCTGGAAAATCATCAGGGGTAATTGGACGTGGCACTTCCATATCATAATAAAACTCATTGTCAATCGGCGGACCGATGGCAAGTCTGACAGCCTTCTCCCCATCATCAAATAGTTGTTGGACAGCATAAGCCATGATATGGGCTGCTGAGTGTCTTATTCGGTAAAGATATTCTTCCTGTTCAGTCAAAACTTGGGTGTTCATCGCTCACACGTCCTTATACAATACTAGCAAGCACCAGAAATAAAAAAAGAGAGCATTCCAGCTCTCTAATTAAATAAATACGATGGGCGGTACGGGATTCGAACCTGTGACCCCTTGCGTGTCGAGCAAGTACTCTAACCAACTGAGCTAACCGCCCCTAAGTCTTCGTGTGATGGAGGTGGCGGTCGGAATCGAACCGACGTATAGAAGTTTTGCAGACTTCCGCCTTACCACTTGGCTACGCCACCCAAAGAGCGGGAAACGAGATTTGAACTCGCGACTTCCACCTTGGCAAGGTGATGCTCTACCACTGAGCTATTCCCGCAAAAACGCAGACTAATTCTATCAACCTCAAATCAGTTTGTCAATAAAAAAACTGTTCCTTCACTATTAGAGTTTATCAGTAACGACTTTGCAATCACCTTTAGCCGAAGTCGCTTTTCAACCCATTCCATACTAAAATTTCCAAACAAAAACCCGCTGAACCAAGACCAGAAAATTGTTCTTATTTTAATTCACACTCTCCAAATTATTTGAGTTTAATAGTTCTCGTCCAACGAAAAAAAAGCGACTTCTTAACTTGGATTGTACTCCGCTTGTAACTTAACGCTTGAGACACCGATCTTAAGATTTGCGGAAGATCTATAGGTTTTGCAATAAACGTGTATACTCCAGCTTCAAAAGCTTCTAATTTGACATTCAAACTCCGGTTTGCACTCACGATGATTGCTGACAGGTTTGGGCAGATCTGCCGCATTTGCTGGATTAATTCCGGCCCCGTAGTATCAGGTAGACCATAGTCGGAAATCACCAATGAGATTAAACCTCTATGGACTATTTGAATCGCATCATAACCATTCTCAGCACAAGCAACGTCGTAACCAACACGACTTAGAACCTCATACAACACCCTGAGTGACTCAGCGTCATCGTCAATAAGCAAGATTTTCCCACTGGTTACAATCATATTAACGTAATTTCGTCTTTTTCATTCTCTTAAATTAGTGTTAGTTAATATATACAACAGCTAAAAAATTGGATTGTCATAGACTTCAACAACTTGCTAAAGGTGCCATATCGACATTAAACACATGATCTTACCTACGACTGTGACATAAGCGATACAAAACATGACGGATTATTTGATCTAAGTCAGTTTAAAAACCCAAATTGAGCTTCAAATCAACAAGATAATTAGCTCCCGTAATATGCAGGTAAGCAAAAAGCACCTATTCGACTGGTTGCTTTTATATCTCTTTAATGGATTAAGATAGTAAGAAATTCCATATAACATCAGATGAATTTCAAAAAGGCTGAGTAACCACAAAGCGAGGAAATTATAACACCGATTCGGCGAATCAACAATGGCAAACAACCTTATCGATCAAGTCCTAGTCTACGAAGATTACATCTTCGCCGATAGAGTCAACGACTAATTCTCAAAGCAACCTGCTAACTGGTATAACTAATTACAAACGGCACACACAACCCAATAATTCTCCCTCCTTGACAAACTCCCAACTATCAACCACAGCACCTCAAAAAAAGCGATAAAACGATATCTAATTTATCGCCCTTATACTAACAAACTCCTCAATTAAAGGATCTATAAACTCAAATCGGCGCTAAAATCACAACTATAGCTAAAACCGAAGAACTCATGCTATAAAAAAAGCCCAAAAGGAATGTAGTAATGGGCACCATGAAAATTCCCAGTTGGCATCTAGATAAGGGATTCTAACAAAGCCAATAATCAGCTATCCGATAAAATCAGTTGGCTCTAAGGGTAACACCATACAACATTAGGTAGGCTGACAGAAGCGACTTCAGTGATTTGAAAACTTAGGTGCTGAATTGTTTTCAATGCAAGTTAGAAACAGCCATTCAATAGAAAGACAAAAGTCGTCCAAGGTTTAGCTAAACGAAGGATCATGGAACGAGCCTCTGCTTGGATTGTATGGCATCAACGATCGGCCTCTGAATCATAAGCACCAATCCCCACACTCCCAAAACATAATTTTTATAGCCCCACGATTCAATGTCTGCTGAGACATCTCTGATTTCTTCCAAATTGGTTCTCAACCAATTCTAAGGGACAATAATTTCTTTAACTCCTTTTGAAAGCTCTTCAGCAAATCTCTCCACATTCAGTAGCATCGCCAACTCATCATCCAAATTTTCCTCGATGATCTTTACAATTGCGCTTCCAACGATGACACCATCTGCGATCTGTGCCAGCTGCTGTGCCTGATCTGGTGTGGAAACACCGAAGCCTACACAAATTGGTTTTTCTGTATGCTTTCGAATTTCTGCAACCATTGACCTAACCTCAACCGAGATAACATCACGAACACCCGTTACCCCCGTAACAGAGACACAATAAATAAACCCTTTACTAAGTTCAGCAATCTTAACGATTCGTTTATAAGTACTTGTCGGCGCCACAAGGAAGATTGTTGCGAGATCACAACCAGAAACAGCTTCAAGTAAAGGCTCAGCTTCCTCTGGGGGCAGATCCGGGATAATTATACCATCAACCCCAACATCCATAGCCCGCTCACAAAACGTATCAACACCCATTTGAAAGATAGGGTTATAATACCCCATTAACGTAATCGGAATATCTGTCTCGTTCCTAAGGTTTGACACCAAATTAAGGACTTGATCAATCGAAGTCCCGTTACAAAGTGATCTTTCGCTTGCTTTCTGTATAATTGGCCCATCAGCAATTGGATCGGAGAAAGGAATACCAAATTCGATTAGATCAGCCCCTGCTTTTTCGAGTATTAGTAACAGTTTCCGACTAAGGTCAAGTGTCGGATCTCCTGCGCATATATAAGGCATAAACGCCTTTTTATTATTATTTTGCAGTTCTCTAAATTTGGTTTCAATTCTATTCAAGCTTAACCTCACAATTCGACATTGAGTGCTTCAGCAACTGTATATACATCCTTATCACCACGCCCTGATAAACACAGGATAACAATTTGAGACGGATTCATTTGCGGCACTATACTAGCAATATAGGCAACTGCATGAGAAGTTTCGAGAGCAGGAATAATACCTTCAGTTTCTGACAACAACTTAAAACCCTCAATTGATTCACCATCTTCAATCGAAACATATTTGGCACGACCAGTTGCTTTATAAAAACTGTGTTCAGGACCAACCCCAGGATAGTCAAGCCCCGCAGAAATTGAGTGAGCAGGGGTAATCTGCCCATCTTTTCCCTGTAGTACATAGCACTTAGCACCATGAAAAACGCCAACACTTCCTGCACCTAACGAGGCAGAATGTCTACCACTTAAAACACTCTCACCACCAGCCTCAACCCCAATCAACTCCACCGATTCGTCATGATAAAAGGGATAAAAAATACCAATAGCATTACTTCCACCACCCACACAGGCAATTACTTGATTAGGTAAACGTCCTTCCTGCTCAAGGATTTGTTCACGAGTCTCCTTTCCAATGACAGATTGAAAATCTCGCACAATAACCGGGTATGGATGTGCCCCAACGACAGACCCAATTAATAGATGAGTAGTCCGGACGTTGGTAACCCAATCACGCATACTTTCATTAACAGCATCTTTTAGTGTCCGTGAACCTGAGGTAACAGGTGTCACCGTTGCCCCCATCAAACGCATACGAAAAACGTTTAAGGACTGCCGCTGAATATCCTCTTCTCCCATATAAATTTCGCATTCAAGATTGAACTTAGCACATACTGTGGCCGTCGCCACACCATGTTGCCCTGCTCCAGTTTCAGCAATAATTCGCTTTTTACCCATTCTTTGTGCGAGGAGAATCTGTCCCAAAGCATTGTTAATCTTGTGAGCACCGGTATGGTTGAGATCCTCACGTTTTAGATAAATTTTCGCTCCGCCTAGTTTTTCTGTCAGCCGGTCAGCGTAATAAAGAGGATTGGGCCTACCAGCATACTGACAAAGATAATAATCAAACTCCACTTGGAATTCAGAATCATCCTTGATTGACATGTATGCTTCCTCAAGTTCAAGCAAAGCAGGCATTAAGGTTTCAGGAACATAACGTCCACCAAATTCACCAAAATGCCCAGTATTATCTGGAATAGTTTGTTTCAATTTATACCTCGCCATAGCAAATATTCAGAAAAATGATAGATTTTACAGCAAACAATCAACATACGCAAGATTAGGCTTGTCGAGACTTTTCAACTAGTTCAAGACGCTTTAACAATTCCACTTGCACTCGAACGAGCCAAAAAGTATAAACGAAAAACATTAACCATATAACGAAATAAGCCGAAACCAAGTACTTTAAGCGTTTCGCTTGGCGTTGTTCCAGTTTTGCAACTGATTGTTTCACTAGCATTTCTAGCTCGACCTCGTTTACAATCGGTATACCTACGGCCTCATCAATTGACTCGCCTAAGGCTATGGACACTTCGTCTGATGTAATGATCATTGGTATATCACCTAATACAAACAGCCCGAGAAAAAGAACAAATACACCCAGAACTATGAGCAAAAAAGTTTTTGGCATCACCCCTCCAAACCCTCTAGCTAACTATTTACCTGATCGAACTGAAGAGCATCAATTCGTGATTTCATCTGTATCGATTGAGTTCGCAAAATAAGGAGAAAAACATATAGCAGAGTTAATGCTAACCATGAAACCAACCAAGCCTCTGTCATAGATGGTGGCAGTTGGCTTTTAGTATTAGTCGGAGGATGTAATCGATCCTGCCAAATCTCTACCGAGTAATATACTATCGGAACGTTCAAAAACGCCATCACTCCAAGTACAGACGAGTATGTTTTCCTAAGATCGACATCCAACATCGCTCGTAAAATAAAATAACCGATATACATTAGCCAAAGAATCAGGGAACTTGTAAGCCGTGCTTCCCAGTTCCACCAAGTCCCCCAAGCAGATCTTGCCCAAATTGGTCCGGTGACCAAAACAACGGTACAGAACACCAAGCCGAGTTCTGCAGAAGCAGAAGCAAGAGCATCAAATTTATCGTTCTTTCTAATAAGATAAATAATACTACAAACACAAGTAAACGCATATGCAGTAAAGGCGACAAACGCTGAAGAGACATGGAAATAAAAAATTTTTTGGACCTCCAACATCGTTTCTTCAACTACAGCATAACCAAAAACCAGATATATAGCCCAAAACAAGCCACATGCCCCCAAGAAACCAACAAATGGAGTAAAGCTAGCATTCCTCACTTTTTAACCTTCGATAACAAATTCAAACAGTAGATATGAAATCGTCAAAAACACAAGACTATACAAAATTAATAATGTAATCCAGAAAGAGTCCCGAAGAGATCCTGTCGATAAGAGTGAAACCGTACACTTTGTCCCTGCCATAATAACAGGAATTACCAACGGAAGAAGTAACACAGAAAGTAAACTCTCTTTTCCACCTGTAGCCGAGGCCATCCCTGATAAAGTCACACCAACAGCGCAAAGACCTAATGTCCCAATGCTGAGTATCCCCAATAGTTTAAACAAAGTTATTGCAGATACCAAATCAAGTGACTCAACAAATTGGAGTGAAACCGGAGTGAGTATGAATTCCAATACGGTCAAGAAAATGAAATTACTCAAAACCTTGGAAAGATAAAAGTTGCTGGGGGCAACCCCCGCCAAGCGGATAATGTGTATAGCACCATCTGTACGTTCAATATCAAAAGATCGAGTTAATGCAATAATTCCAGCGAAAGTAAAAGAAATCCATAAAACGCTTGCTGCTAATTTGCTACGTTCTTCCAAATCAAAAGGAAAAACTGGTCCAATGGCAAAAACAAAGGCAAGAACAACTAACAGACTAAACATGAAGATTAACGCCAAAGTATCCTTTGTCCGGAACTGAAGGGTCAAATCTTTCTGAATTAACCAAAGGATTTGCCGAATCACACTCATCAAAAACAAATAGAAAAGAGCAAAATATCGTATTTAGACCAATTGTTAATCAAATCTTAACCCGTAATTTTATTTCTGTTTTGGGAAACCTTCTTCAAGTGCTAGTATTGCATAGCAAGTTGTTAAAAGGGTCTCTCTCTCTCTCCAACCTCCCTCTGAGTTTTTCCAGTAACCAACGACAAGTTGTTCATTGGACGCATCCTCAACCACCTGTTCTTGCATCAAATGTGCGGAAAGTTCTCTGTACCATTTGTGTTCATTACCTCGTGAATCACTAATCGTATCTTCGCCAAAAAGACTTAATGTTTTTGCCATCATATAATAAGTATAGTACAGGTCATGTTTTGCCTGTCGGCCTTTCATGCCATGATTTCCTTCAAGTGAATAATTTTGGCTTATCCAATCAAAAGCCCTTGTAATACGAATATCGTACCTATCAATGTCGTCGTATTTATCAAAAGATTCACAGAGCAACAAACACAAAAGTCCCGTGTATGTCATACTAGCATAAGATGTAGGAGCCTTACTGTTTGCTTTACTTTCACCACTTGGTGCATACACAAAACCTCCATCATCAGGCCCATTACTTACCCATTGTTCTCGATCGTTTGTGTCACTTAGATTTTGACACCTTGATACAAAAGTTAGGGCTCTGTCCCAGACTATAGCATCATCTTCATAGCTCTCCTTACTCTCACTTTCCCTAATAGCTTGTAATGCGAACGAAAGATTTAACAAGTCATTAACTGTTTCACGACTCCCATAACCAATACCTCCATAATACTTGTCATTCTCGTTGACTTTATTTTGTAGAGTCTTAATATAGTCCCTAGCCTTATTAATATACTTCTGATATTCTCCTTTTTGGTTTTCTCCTTTAGTTTTTTGCTTGACTAATCCCAAGGCCATGATGGCAAAGGACGTATCAGAACACGGCGATCTAGGTAGTTTCTCCCCATCATAGATACTACCTTCTTGATTTGAGAACTCAAGCAATGATGTAATCGCTTTTTTTAGAAACGGAGTTTCATCTGAATACTCCGTCCCATCTGAGGATTTCCCTGTCGGATGTTTGAGAAAAGCACTAATTACGAGTGATGTCATTCTTGGATGATCACGGAATAAACCGTTGACACCTTGTTGCAACCTCAGCCAATTTAGCCCCCGATCAATCACCGCTAATATCCGTTGATTTTCATAGTCTTTGAGCAATTCGCCCAAGCCTGCTGGCTCTTGACCAATAGATGAAGCCGCAAAAACCAAGGAACAAAAAAAGCAAAGTAGAATTTTCAGCTTGTTTTTTGGTTGTGTTCTAAGACAATTATTTTTCAAGTTAAGACCTTGACATTCAGAAAACAAAAAGAGCACAAAAAAATCCCTTATCAAAAATTTCAATTGGACTGTATTTCCATCCCCAAAAACTAGCAAACAAGTAACTTACGAAAGTTGAATTGCTTCATTAGACTTAGAAGACGCCATGGCTGCATCATAAACCCGCATAACTTCCAAAACCTGTTCAGGTTTCACAATCAGTTCATCACCATTATTTAGTACATCGGAAATGTTTTGATAATAAGCTCTCCAAGAACTTTTTACAGGCTCCACAATAAGATCCTCCACTTTACCACCAACTTCCGTTGAAACCTGCGCATAATTTTCAGGATATTGCTCAGCTGCATCAATGTTACCATTGATCATCGCAGGTTCTTGAGGATCAATACCATCCTTGACTAATCCACCAAGGTTCCCTTGGATATACCATCTCGGTTTCGTTTTTCGCGCGAGGTTACCTATCTCAATTTGGTATAAGACACCGTTTTGAAATCTAAGCCACAGATTAGCGTAATTCCCAATATCCGTTTCCCAGTGCTGGTCGTAATGAATATCACAGAAAACTGTTTTGACAGGAGAATCAACAAGTTGCAACGCCTGGTCGACAAAATGCGCCGGCCAATCGAAAAGTATACCCCCACTTTGACTTTTAACGCCACGCCATCCCCCCGGAGCACCACAACGCATAATAGCAACTTGAAACAAGTATGGCGTCCCAAGCAAACCATCATCGATTATTTTTTTAACTGTCGTATAGTCCCAATCCCAACGCCGATTATGGAAAACGCTTAAAAGAACATTATTCCGATTACTAGCTTCAATCATTGCTTCAGCCTCAGCGGTATTCATACACATAATCTTGTCGGTGACAACGTGCTTACCGTTATCCATTGCTTTAATTGCTAATTCCGCATGAGTATCATGCGGAGTCGCAAGTACTATCAAATCAACCAAATCATTTGCAATTACTTGATCAATTGTTTGATAAATAACAGCATCAGGATAATTCTCAGCCGCAGCGGCTCGCCGTTCCGGATTTCTGGTGGCGATCGAGTACACATCGAGTCCATCCGCCAAACCAATCAAGTAAGAATGAAAACATCGACCAGCGAAACCATATCCAATAACTGCTGCATTAGCCATAAAATATCTCCTATAATAAAAACTCCTCAAACCAGATTCTATCGGTTTGAGGAGTTTTTATCAAGATTTAATTCAAGCTATACGCGTATTTGGATCACTTTAAAATAATCATCTTTTTTGTTGCGTTAAACTTGCCAGCCTCAAGCTCATAGAAATAAATCCCACTGGCGACTTCTTCTCCACGTAGGTTCCGACCATCCCAATAAGCCGCTTTGTGTCGAGAAATGTAGCTTCCGGCAGATTTGAATCCTAAGTCAAGCTCACGAACCAGCTTGCCCGCCGCACTGTAGATCCGGATTGTTACGGTCTGATTCTCCTCTATAAGATATGGAATCCATGTTTCTGGGTTAAACGGGTTGGGAAAATTCTGACCAAGCGCAAAACTCAGATTTGAGTCAACCAATCGGTTCAGATTATCTATCGACTTTATACGAACCGGGATTAAACTTGCCTTGGAATCAGACAACTTAAGGTTTTCTAAGTGAATAGACTCCAAAGCATGATTAATATCCACTTTGGGTTGAAAGGTGACAGTCGCCATTTTGGCTGTTGTAGCAGTGAAACTCTCATCTGAACCCCCAATTTCAACCGAAGCAATCTTTTCAATTCTTCCATCCAATAACCGCGGTTCAACCCAAAAGCTAGATCCTTGAAACACATTACCTTCTTCAACACCAATAACGTCAAGTAAATTCGGATCATACTTCAAATCAAACTGAAACCCTTTGAGTCGCTCATTCAATGCGACATTGATAGATAATGAAACCTGCGCAAGTGAACTCACCGCCTCAATAGTCTCAATAGTCTCAATAGACATTGAAATATCCGCACGAGGTGTGACAAACTTTATAACCGGTGCTCCTGCTACAGAATCATACCTTTCACCAAAATGCTTTGCCACGAGTGTTAGGTCTAGAATATCGATAGCACCACTCCTGTCTACATCTGCGTAGGCATCGAGCCCCTTATCACCGAAAGCATTACTAACTCTGACTAGATCCAAAATGTCAACAGCCTCATCTCTGTTCACATCCCAAGAGTTTGCTTGTGCAGCTGTTTCTACCAATCGATACGTTTCGAAGTACCGTGTGGACATAGTAAAAGTTTTTCGCTTCTTGTCGACCTTACTTACTTTTTTAAGTTTCCATTTACCATTACTAAGAGCATAAACACTCAAATCATCTGATGATTCAAATGATGGATAAGGAATAGTAACCTTAGCACTTTTAGCAAACTTTGACTTAAACGCGGAACCATCCTGAGATACAGCAGAAAAACGATATATGGTGCCTTCAATTGATCCAGCAAAACCTGGCACATCACTATCAATTAAGTTTTCGATTGAGACTGCGGCATACATGGTCGAATCTTTTGAGATTGACTTGGAACTTGCTGTAATACGCGTACCATTAGCCATGACCGCAGTACCTCCCTTCCGTGCTGACAAAATTGTCACATTCAGGTTTTCTGAAGGCGATAGTGATTCAACCCCAGAGGCACTGATCGACGTTAGCGCGTAATAGTACGTTGTACCAACATCAACATCAGAATCAGTGAACTCTGTCTTACGCAGTTTACCTTTTCTCCGCTTAACGTTTTTAAGTTCTGTAATCGGCATTTCTGAGCGATAAAGGTTATAGTATTTAGCATCTGGATCAGCTGTCCAACCAACAACAATTTCATTACCTGAATAAGTCAATCTACCCGACAAAGTAACAGGAGGAGCATCAGGTGGTTTGTTATCTACTATAACCGTTGCCTTGTAGGTCTTGCTGACATTACCTGCAGCGTCAACTGCCGATAAAGCCAAGCTGTTTTTTCCTTCCTTCAAAGAAATCGTTTTGGTAATCATATTCTTATCTGTTGGTAATTCAATAGGTTCTTTATCATTCACCATCAGCGTGATTGATTCAGCTGAGGTTTTACTATTATCGCTGAACTTAACCTGTGCTTTAATCTTTGGTTGATCGATTTGATCCGGTAAGTTGACAAATTTGATCTTAGGTAGAGTACGATCCAAGAATACAGTTTGTGCAGGTGATGCAGGGCTTTGTAATTTCGCGCGACTTCTTGTGAAAGAAGTAACTTTATTAACACCCGACTTCAGTAAAATACGATCAATTTCAAAATTACCATCTTTGTCAACGGGAACAATGCCCATTGGTTTATCGTTAACGAAAATCTCCACTTCAACTTTTTTGCCATTGTAATCAGCAATCTGACCACTCATGGGGATTTCTGGTGAATTTGTATAAATCTTATTTTTCCCACGATTATTTATAACGATATCAAAAGCGGATGTAAGACCTTTGCTCTTTGCTTGAGCCACAGATACTTCTGCTACCAGCTCGCGGTTGTTAAAACGATTACCACTTCTTTTACCATCCGTTTTCGGATTCTCGAAAGGTATCCAAATATCCTCAGAGTCAAACGAACTTTGAGATGCGAGAACAACTAAACTCGCAGTTTTTGCCCCGCCTTTGATTTTTGTGTTTTTACTTACTTTAGCCATTGCTTCATAACGCTTAGATTTAGCGGGAACGTTGTACAGCCTTTTTTGGATCTCACTAAAATCGAGTTTTACCAATTTCTGGGGAATAATACCCGGCTCAATTTCAGCAAGCTGTGAGACAACATCCCATAATACTTCAGGAGACATACCCGCACCCAGGCCTCCACCAAGACCACCTCCTAGTCCACCACCAAGGCCTCCAACGTCTGCATTTGCCCAAGCAGGCCGTTTCTTACTGCTAATTGTGGTATCGAGACCAGAAAAATCAAGAAACGCAGCAGCAATATTTTCGCTAGCATTGAAGTTAATTGTAAATTCTTGACCCGCCACAATTTTCTTTTCGGAAATTCTGACGTTGCTAATCCTCAAATCGGCCATCTTTGCGGGTTTACCACCTAGGTTTATCGCCGGTGAAACCGGAGGAGTAAGTGAGACACCAAAATTAAAGTCAAATGACGTTGCATTACTAAAACTATCACTTACAGTTATGCTCAAGGTATTTAAACCAACAGCCAAGTCTAATGGTTCATTTAGTTCCTGCAAATCGAGAGGATCTTCTAGAGCAGCGAATTCCATTGAATCATCAAGTGCACCTAAATCCATAGGTTCCGCTAGCGCACCAGCATCCAATGGATCCTCCAGTGCTCCAAGTTCCAATGGATCCTCTAACGCTCCAAGTTCCAATGGATCCTCTAATGCTCCCAATTCCAGTTGAAGTCGCCCAAAGAGAACAACACAACCAGTTCCGCGATCGTAGCGATGTGGACTACCTTCCCCAAACAGATCATTAGAAACAACTCCATTAATTTCAACTGCCATGTTTTCAAAATCAATACCACCATCGGAATCCAAGACCTGAAAATCAATGGCCAACATACTTGTTGTGCTCACCTCATCCCCCGGTTGAGGGAAGTTTGGAACAATTTTAGGGGGTGTTTCATCAGAAGCAGCCGTGTCAACTGCAAACTGAACTTGCCCCTCACTAACATTACCAGCAATATCTTCCGCTCTGACGGTTGCCGTATAGTTAGCATTAGCGAGTGGAGCATCTGGTTTGGCTCTATATTGCCCAATAATCGCGTCAAAATCCTGTGTTACAGGCACTTGATTGCCATCTGCAGACACAATACTTATGCTGACAGAGCTAAGATCTTTAGCTTGAACAACCACCTTAACCTCAGGTTGATCATTAGATAAGACAGCTCCGGTTTCAGGCAATATCTCACTAATCTCTGGTTCCGTATAGTCAACCACAAAATCACCGGAGTCAAACGTCGTTGTATTTCCTGCAACGTCGCTAGCTATTACCCGAAAGAAGTGCGTCCCTTCCATCAATTCTGCTAACTCATTTGAGTCTTCCGCAGGTACATAAGATAGATGTTTACCATCATATGTAAACTCAAATAGCTGCACATTCCCATCTAGAACCAACTGCAATGCTGACTCATTAATGCCTGCTCCTCCTGGATTATCAGTAAGTTCAACAGACATTTTGATAACCTTAGATTTAATTCTGCTTCCAGGAACCGGCTGCGGGTTACCAATTATCGGAGGTCGAACATCAGCAATCAGCGACAACGTTTCAGACGGCTCACTGACGTTTCCAGCCGCATCTGTAGCAACAGCTGTAATTCGATTCTCACCTGCTATTAGTATAATTTTGGGCTGAACAAAGTTACCATCTTCATTGGCAATAAGCGTTGTCGTCGGTTTTCCGTTTACAATAATTTTAATTGAAGCCAAAGGTTCCGCTTTCCCTTCCAGATCCACCAAGCGCTTGTTACGCGGCGATGAAATGGGATTTAAGATTGGAACTTCAGTTGATGTATCGACAACAAATTTGGAGTTAGTAATCTTTTCGTTACCAGATTTGTCCCTAGCATAAATTGTCAATACATGGACTCCTTCAGACAATTTTTCGGGGACGAAAGAAAGCGTACCAATATCAACTCCAGCAGGAATTTTTGTTTCATCTCCTGCAATGGTTTGTAATCTAGCTTGAAAAACCTTTGAACTAACAATACTGCCATCAAGACGAATCTGCACTTCGGCCAGACCGCTACCAGTGTCATAAGCTGAACCCATTAAGGTAAAATCAGGCTGGCTTAAATCTGTTGCGTTAAGTGAGCTGCCAGATTTAGGGCTAATCCCTGATACTACCGGAGGGACAGTATCAGGAAGATCAACCTCAACCTCAAAGCTTGATTCAATTTCAACGTTATTGCCAAATTTATCAGCAGCCTTAACTCGGATTTTTGGCCTTGCTCCGTTAGCAAAAGGTTCATTAATTGAACAAGCGAGTTGACCAGTAATCGAATCATAAGCTATCTTTTGCAATTGGTCATCGATATATAACTGTACTGACTCAGAATTGATGCCAATTACATCAGAGGAAACAATTGTCGAATCCTTAACAATCGCACGAATTTCAAGAACATTGCCGACAGTTGACCCATCCGCAGGTTCAAGCGATTCAATTTGTGGTGGTAACGTATCCAGAACAAAAAATCTAGGAGCAGAGGGCTCTCCCTTAAGACCAAGAGAATTGACTACGACTAAAGTGACTTCGTTCTTCCCTTCAGTAAGCGGAACGTTTGTTACAAAATTCCCACTTGTTTCATCTATATTCGCACGGATAACCATATCACCATTGACATAAATTTCTACACTTCCTCCTCCAGGCAACTGTGCGATATCAAGAGAACCATCAATCGTTGTCGGTGACACTAAGACATACTCAAAACCATCAGTTTCTTCACCTCCTTGTAAACGATTCAGGTTCGGCATAGTAACTGCGGTCGGAGGGCTACCAATTACTTGAAAAGTCCGCGCTTTACTTTGGGTATTTCCTTTAATATCAACGACTTCGACACTAAGGGTATAGCGCCCTGAAACCAGATCAACAGCTGGATAAGTGGTAATTAAAACAGAATTGATATCGTTGCTGGATTTGGACAATTGACTAATCACTACTGACTGAGCATCAGCATCACTTAAAACAATAGAGGCAAAATCAACACTGTCGATATTAAAGCCACTTTCATTGTCATCTAGCTTAACCTTTAACTCAAGTCTCGGATCGGCTGTCAACATCCCTTCACTTGAAGGCGAAACAAACGCAATCTGAGGAGGATTCACATCAGGGGCACGAGCATCAACCATGAATTGAAGCGAATTTTCAGCTCTCAACCCGGCGAGATCACGGGCAACAACTTTTGCAGTATAGGTAACACCTGTGATTAAATTCCGCCCTTCCAATGGAAGAATGACATCTGATATAGAGCGAGTACCGCTCGCATTACGACGACTGCCTCCACCATCTAATGACACTGATGTCGTCCCCTCAAGAAGATACAAATCAATAAAAGCAATTCCTCCCGCATCTGTAACCTTGACGGGAACAGGAGGTCGGACATTTGGGGTCTTATGAACCGTTTGCATTCGGTTGGATGAACCTGGGGGACTACTTACTTCCCCCAAAACAAGATCAATTTGAGGAGGGGTATTATCAATAATCAATGGAATCGCATTAGCCTGTCGACTGATATTCCCCGATTGGTCAGCTGCTATCCCCCCTATTTGGTACGAGCCATCTGGCAAATCACTGATTTCCTGACTGAATTCTCCTTGTGTATCAGCTTCGGCGGTCACTTGCAATTCAATTGTTCCTTGAACAATAATTTCAATTTTGGCCTTTGGCTCAGTTTCACCTGTAATTGTAACCTTATCTCCAGACACAATAGCTGGTTCAAGTGAATTAAACTTAGGGGGTTCTGGTGGCGTCCGATCAATGACTATTATTTTGGCTGTCGTTGTCGAGACATTTCCAGCCGGATCTGTAATCCTCAGGCTGACATCTCCAGTTTTTTTCGCCATAAACTTGATGCTTCTTCCTGTATAGGTCGACCCATCAAAATCAACACCATCAGCACCATCAACATCCCAAGCAAATCCGGCGACTCGACCACTATTATCAGTTGAAGAGCTAGCATTCAATTCAACTTCTGCCCCCTGTCGTACTGTTACTTCAGTCGGCTCAATTGCAGCCTGAGGTGGAGTTTTATCAACTACACGCAGGGTAAATTCTGAATCCTTCGGTAGTCTAGCAACATTACCTGCACGATCAGTTGCTTCAATATAGTATGGAAAATCAACACCTTGCTCAAGTGCACTCGCATCAATCCCCGTAATCCCTGCAGCCCGCAGTAAATCTAACGGATTTTCCGGCACATCAACTTGAGCTTCAAAAAAGTCACCTGAGCGAGAAGCTAGACTTTCTTCCCCAACCAAAACCACTTTAACCTGATCAATCTCGTCATTATCAGTAACGGTAGCTTTCATCGCGACAATTTCCCCAGTGCCAACGTTAAGATCGCCTAAAGCATTCACTGCAGATTGAATTAAGCGCCCAGCGTTAATATCGTTAATCTCCGGGGAAATATTATCAATCAAAACAGGCCCTATTGTTACACCATTTTTGGCAAGTTCATCGAATACTTCAACACGGATTTTGTACTTTGTGATTACGGAACCATAACCAGCTGTATTCCAAAGATAAGACACTTTTCCTGCCTCCCGATTCAAAATCTCTCCAACGGGAGTAAATGATGCACCCTTGATTAATTCCAAGGCCTGAATACTAACTGTAACAGGTCTTTCAGATTCAAGTAGAAAGTTGATATTAACTACATTATTGTTACCAACAACGTTGAGACTACGAATAATGGGCCCTGTATTGGAAACTACTACCAGTTTTGTCGTAACTTCTGCTTTGTACTTTTCATTTGTTTTTGTTTCTTGAACGGTAAAGGTCAGATCATATTCTTTGCCTTTTTGCCCTAATGGTGCTGTCCATGAAAACTTCCCAACACCAGACTCAGAATAATCAAAATCCCCAATGGATTCGTCACTAATCGTTATACGAGTCTCATCATCATTTGGGTCATGAAAAGTAACCTCTAGAATCTCATTTTCCCCCTCAACAACATTAATGACCGGTGAAATTTCATCGATAACAGGTTCCAAATTTAAGGCAGCGACATTCAACTGGATATCTGTTTCACCTTTCGCATTTTCTCTATCGTAAACACGAATGGTAAAATTGTGTCTACCGACATCCCCTGTTTTTGTCTTGATCAAAAGTGTTGGGCCCGCAATCTTCGCCTCACCCCGTGGCATTTGTCCTTTCAACTCGAAACGCAAAGGCTCATCGGCATCATCCGGATCTGAAGCTAAAACTAGATCCTGAAGTGATAATGCCACAAGCGAGACCGTTAAAGTATCACCTTCAACAACCTGAGCAGGTACTCGGATAGGATTGATGAACCTCGGGGGACGATTAACATTATCGACCAAAACCTGAACAGTTTCCCTCGTTGACGCTTGGGAATTGTCAGTTGCGGCTATCACGACCTGATATCCTTTTGCTACTGATGAATCAAGATCTGTTTGCCATCTAAAAGTCCCATTACCATTACCATTATCAATTAACTCTGCATTTTCTGGAGCATTTTCAAGCGTAAGCGTAACTTTTTCGTTTGGATCAATCCCAAAGTCCGGGTCAGTAAAAATAACAGGAAATTGGATGACCGCTCCCTCTGCCACTGACTGAGCGGGAAGTTCGCTAACTAATATGGGTGGTTGATTTGTGTTAAGTACGTCAATTTTGAATATGTGTTTGTTTTGTCCCAACTTAATAGTTGCTTTAGGATCAAGAGCATTAATGGTAACTACGAGAGGTTCACCTCCTGCAATATCGTAGTCTGGTGTCCAACTAATTTTGGCCACCCCCGGACTAATCCCTGTCAACACCGCCCCAAGCGGAAGTCCTTCTGGTCGGAAACTGATTCTGTCACCATCCATATCCAAGGCCTGAAGTCCTATGGTTAACAATTGACCTTCCTGAACCTGTTGATCAGCAACTGGATCCATCTTCGGAATAATATTTCGATCCTGAACACGGATACGAATTGTTTTCTGATCTGAAAGTGGTTCATTCTCATCACTACGGATTTCCTTTACACTAAGCAATACAGTCCAAATTCGGGCACCATCCGGACCATCACCATCTTTCAACGTTGGTTCCCAAAAGAACTCACCAGTACTCTGATCAAATATTGCATTAGCTGGCAACCCTTCAGCCGAAAAAACTAGAGGATCGTCCTCCGCATCTTTAGCCTGTAACTGGATCTTGAGCAGATAATCTTCTGAACCATCAACATCTTGTAAACGGTTTGTCGCTTCACCTGTAGAATGACGCACAGATTCACGAATATTATAAACATCTTTTTCCAAAAGCAAAGTTGGGGGAGTATTTATCTTTCCTACACCAACTGTAAACTCAGTTTGTGCTGAAAGTTGATTGATTTTATCATCATCCTCCACCTTAATAATAAAATTGATAAGCTGATCAGTATCTTTCTCCAAATCAAGGCTCCACCGCAAAACGACATCGGCCGAAGTACCATCTTTACCTTCTTGTTCTTGTGACGCGACCACATTCTTAACTTCAGGAACTGTCCCTCTACTACCAATGCGAATAATAGTAAATTCGAAAACTTCATTTGGGTCAGGATCTGTTACTTGAATACTGAATTCAGCAACTGGATTTTCATTAGGGTCAACATGCATGCTAGCAACACCCTGAAAGGCAGGAGTCCGATTAATCTGAAAAATCTCGAGCTGAAACTTGAGTGGCTCCGGATTACCACTAACGAAAATCCCTATATCGTGTGTACCGACAAACGCCGATTTGGGAAACCAACTAAAGTTCAGTCCACCAAGAATAGAACGTAATTGGTAACCAGCATCGGTTGGTAATCCGGTCAATGTATACTTAAGAACTTTACCCTCTGGATTTTTGACCAAGATCGGAACTCCTATTCGTTTGCCTGTCCCATAGGTGAATTTGAGATTGTCGGCAGGAAGCGAAATATTTCTAAGTCGCGTAAACTGTGGAGGATCGAAAACCGAGAGGATTTCAATCCCAACTTTCTTCCACGCTTCAGTGCTATCAGTTCTAGCAGCTCCAGTTGCAGGATCAATATCAATTACTTTCAGACTAAAAGCATCCACACCAAAGTAATTAAGCGGAGGTGTATAAGTCAGTTTCAGGATATCACCAGCTTGCAGCTTATTCGGAATACTACCAGAGATTTCACCCTTAACAGGATTAGTAAACTGACTAACCATTAAGGAATCTCCATCTGGATCAACTACCTTCAATTGGATTCCTACAGCAACATCCTCATCCGTAATAATGGTGTCACTATCAATTTCAATTCGAGGTAAATCATTAACAGGTTCGACAAGAATTCTTACTGTCGCTGACACGGGATCGCCTTTCCCATCACTTACCATGTAGGTAAAGCTATCGGGGGAAGACTCATCATTAAAGTAATCTAAATTGGGTGTGTAAACCGGCAAACCATCTGGACCAATTTCTACCTTCCCATTCGCTGCCGACTTGACAGAAACAACAGTCAAGTTGTCGCCATCAACATCCTTCTTATTTCTGAAAACACTAATTTCGAACCCCTTGGTATCTTCTGGAAGAGCAACAATTTCATCGTTGATAATATCAACACCTAGTATAGGCTGATCGTTAACAGGTCTGATAACGATTTCAACATCAGCACCTGAGGTTGCCCCTTTATCATCTGCCACCAAGTAAGAAAAAGTGTCTATGCCAAAGAAGTTTTTTTCCGGGATATATTCATATGTTCCATTACCTTTGTCGGTAATTTTGATACCACGCCCACTTTTTTCAGAAATGGATTGAAATTTAAGTTCTGCTTTTTCAACATCGCGGTCATTTTTCGTTAAGTCTTCCTCAAGGATAATCAACAGCTGATCTTCATCAGTTGCGAGAGCATCATCTTCAACTATCGGAGGATCATTAATCGGTTTAACAACGATGACTACCGTTGCTGATTCACTTAGACTACCTTTCCCATCGCTAATTTTGTAGGTAAAACTGTCAGGTGAAGTTGAATCATTGAAATAATCTGAATTGGGTGTGTACAATAAGGTGCCATCTTCTTGAATCTTGACAATACCGTGTTTTGGTTGTGTTGTACTAACGACTTTAATGTCATCACCATCCTCATCTGAATCATTTACAAGTACAGGGATTTGGACTGGTTGATCCTCATCGGTGACTTGTTCGTCATCGACTACCTGAGGTTCGGCATTTTGAGGTTCTTTAACAGCAACAATCGTTTCAGCAATATCCTTTCCACCATTGGCATCCTCAACTTCTAACACAATAATAATTTCACCCGACGCCTCAGATACAAATTCAACCTGTTTACCTGTCTCTTCAAAATTAATATTTTCATCTTTGGTGTACCATTTATATATTAATTTTTCTGTCTCAGTAGAATCTTTAGCATCAGCTTCCAAAATAATGGTCCCACCAACTTCGCCGGAATATGGACCTTTAATAAAACCTAATATCGCAGGTGGAGTATTTTCAATGGTAACATTCACCTCTATATCAGCTAATCCGTCCGCATTATCTGTAACCCTCAATGTAGCTATTGATGTACCAACGGTTTTAAGGTTAAATGTAACAATTTCACCTTCCTTAGTTTCACCATCGAATTCCCACTGATAAGTAAGAGGATCATCACCTGGATCCGTGGATTGTGATGCATCGAATTTAATTTCCCCCCCCTCTTTTCCTATGTAGGGACCACCAGGATTTGCAATTGGATCCGCATTCTTTACCGTCACTTTAAGTGCTTCACTTTTGGCTTCTTCTAAATCTGCATCAGTGACCATCACCGTTACACTATAAATTTTATCCGCTTTATATACATGACTGATGCTATCTAAATTCCTGCCATTTTTTGTTTCACCATCACCAAAATCCCATTGATAAAAAAGTTCTTCCTTATTTGCTGTTGCTTGAAACGCAAATTCATCTCCTTCATAGCCTTCTCTAGTACCAATTGGTCGATCAACCTCAGGAGGCAAATTTTTAACTTTAACTACAAATTTATGAACTGACTCCCCTCCATCCTCATCCGCGACCATTACACTAGCGTTAAACTCACCTTTGTCTCCATATGTATGAGTCAACTTATTTTCTTCGCCTGAAGACTCCTCTGGTGTTCCATCCCCAAAATCCCACCTATAAGACAAGACATCTTCTTCACCCAAGTCTTTAGCCTCGACAGAAAATTGAACCTCTGATTTTTGAAAAGCTTCAATGTCCTTTTGAACTTCAATGAACTCTGGCGCCGCATTTCTAATATTGACTGTCGATGTACGAGTAACTGAAGCGCCATCAACATCTCTAACAGTCAGTATTAACTGGTAGCGACCATCATCAACATATACGTGCGTTACCGATGTGATGTCTATACCCACATCCTGTTCGCTACCATCACCAAAGTCCCAGATATAAGTCAATTCACTAAGATCAGAGGCAACAGCGTCGAATTCTATTTCTTGGCCTTCATCCGCAGTTTGATTAGCAGGGGGTTGAATGATTTCTGGATCTATATTGAATATTGTAGCTTGTACGGTTTCTTTTACCTCACCACCATCTTTATCTCGAACCATACAAGAAACACTAAAATTACCGCTACCAATATAAGTATGTATGACTTCTGATAAGCTTATACCTGTTTGCTGTTTGCTCCCATCACCGAAATCCCAAATGTATCTTAGTTGATTTATATCTCCAGCGACATCAGTGGCCTTAGCAGTGAACTGGATATCTTCACCTTCTTGGGCAGTAACACCAATCGGCAAGGTAGAAAATTCCGGGTCAGCATTGGTAACAACCACGTTCACAACTTCCTGGTCGGAATCTCCTTGACCATCAAAAACCGTCAAGGTCAGCAAATAGTTTCCATTATCAGGATAAGTATGCGAAATATTATCAACACCCAATTTTGTCTCTGTCACAGGTTTACCGCTATTGTCTTGGTATCCAAAGCTCCAAACATAGGTTAATTCACCATCGTCTGAATCCTTCGCAGCGGTAAAAACGGCAAGAGCCTCACCTTCAACAACTGTTAAACTACCAGGAAATTCTGTGATAACAGGAGGAAGATTCCTCACATTAACTTCCACTGTTGCAGTTGCTAACGCACCCTCGTCATCCACAATGATTAGAGCTAATTTGTAAATGCCATTTTTTCTATATGTATGGAAAACTTCTGTTAGGTTGCCCCCTGTTTGATCAGGTGTCCCATCCCCAAAGTTCCAAGTTATATTTAACTGATCATTAACCCCCGGATCACTGGCGTTAGCAATGATTTTTATTTCCTTGCCCTCATCAATGATCTCCGGAAGCAGAATCTCTTCGATTGTAGCACTAATATTCTCAACTACGATCCTGATAGCAGGAGCAGTCGACACAGAACTTCCATCGCTGTCAGTAACCGTCAAGCCAACAAAGAACTCGCCATTGTTGACGTAAGAATGCTCTATAATTTCACCTTCACCACTTCCACCATCACCAAAATCCCACGCATAGGTCAATACATCAGCCGAACCGGCATCTGTAGCAATTCCGGTAAACTGCACAACTTCACCTTCACCCACGACCTTAGGCATCTCAACCTTTGTAATCACCGGAGCAACATTTTCCACACTGAAAGGAATTGAAGGGTCAGTCGTGGACAAGCCTCCTTCAGGATCCCTAACCGTAACTGAAATTTGATATATACCATTATTGTTATAAGCACGTGTGATTTCTTTTCCCACGCCGACTTGACCATCACCAAAAATCCAGAGATAAGACAGAACATCATCCGTTCCCCGATCAGTCGCTGTAACTGAGAACGTGACCTTCTCACCTTCTTTTGCTGATTCCGGCATATTAACTTCTTTAATCACTGGAGCGACATTGAGTATATTGATGACCTGGCTACGGGTAGCTATCCCATCATCACTATCACGAACCGTCAGATTCACTTGATAAGGACTGTCATTGGTATAAACATAGTTCACTTTCTCACCCACAGCAGTATTCCCATTGCCGAAATCCCATATATAGGTCAGAACATCTTCTATACCAACATCACTGCCACTTGCCGAAAACTCAACCACATCACCTTCATGAATAATACCTCGCGGCACAGTAAACTCGTTGATTATGGGATCAACATTCTGAATAGGTAGGATAATTGTTCTTTGTGCTTCCGCACCTTCTCCATCCTGCACAGTAAGAGTTAGGGCATAATCTTTGTTATTGACATAGGAGTGATTGACAACATTGCCTTCTGCAACATTATCATCCCCAAAATCCCAAGAAAATTTAAGAGTGTCTTTCTCTCCCGGATCTTCTGCCTGCGCACTAATTTTGAATAGCTCTCCCTCACTCACCTCTTCAGGAATATTAATTACCCCGATTACAGGAGGCAGATTCCTCACTTTAACTGTTTCAGATTGAGTAACAGACCCACCATCATCATCGATCACCGTAAGCTCGAGTGTATACTCTCCATTGTCCTTATACACATGTGAAACAGACGTCAGGTTTTCGTCACTTTCGACACTCCCATCTCCAAAATCCCATCGGTAAGTGAGTATATCTTCAGCACCTATGTCAGAAGCTGCTGCTTCGAAAAACGCATCCGTTCCTTCTTCAGCTTCTAGGCCAGAATCCGAGGGAAAACTAACAATCTCAGGAGCGACATTATCTACTAGAATTTCGTACTGTCGGCTGACAGTCGCACGTTCATTATCACTAACCGTCAAAACAAGTGTATATTCCTGGTTATCCTTGTAGATATGATCGACTGACGTCAGGTTCCGATCTCTCCTTCTGACCCCATCTCCGAAGTCCCATTCATAATTGAGAGTTTCATTATCTTTAACCCCCGGATCTTCTGCAGTAACAGAGAAAGAAACTTTTTGACCTTCTTGAATCGATTGCGTCGCAATATCAATAGGCTGATCATCTTCACTCCGTAAAGCTACAGGATTTACAATCGCAGGAGCAACATTCTTAACAGTAATTGAGTATTGTTTCTCACTCATTCCGTTAAACATGTCTTTCACTTTCAATTTCAGCGTATAATTCCCATTATCCTCATAAGTATGAACTTCCTCGTTTCGAGCACTTTCAATAACGGGACCTCCATCTCCAAAATCCCATCGATAAGTGAGCTGCTGATTACCACCAGGATCAGCAGCAGATACAGTAAAAGTAACCGCTTCGCCTTCATTATAAGAAGATTGAATGGGAAGAATTATAGGCCCGGGAGTGACATTCTTGACATCAATTTCAACTTTCCCTTCATCTTGTCCCCCTTCATCACTAACAATAAAAACAAACGTATCTTTACCAACAAATGGCCTCTTGGGAGTATATTTCGTTATTACTCTATTGTTATCAATTCTTTCGATTTCAGATAACGAGCCATTTTGGGGAGGAGTTTTAATAATAAACGTTAAATTATCACCATCCACATCACTAGCTTCTAAAGTAATTGGAATCAGTTCTCCTTCGTCGGTTTCTGTTGACAGATCCAAAGCGATTGGCGGTTCTGCAATAGACTTAGACGTCTGTCCAGCTATCAGCCAAACTGACAATAACAGCAAAAGACATACTCTTTTCATGGGACTCACCAAATATCCTCCTAGACACCCACTCGATTGCTCTTCATAGTTTGGTGGACTAATACTCTTAGGAACACCAACCGGTCAAGCGACCATAGACCATATCCACGGTTAACAACATAAATTGGTCTTTAGATAAAACTCAAATTTCTTTCGGGAAACACAAACATTAACTCGATATCGATCCGCAATGGAGAGACACACTCAAAGCAAATACATTTCAAGAGATCAGTATTAAACACAAACCTCTTCATCAGAGTAATTAGGTAGGGGGTAGGTAAGTTATTAAGGAATGATTACTATCTTCCGAACAACATTGGGATTATAGCACACTAAAAGTAATCTTGTCCATTTTTTTTTGTATTGACATAAAAAAACACAACGTCACACAGTAAATATTCCAGCGAAGTAAAGTCATTCCTAAGTTTAAACAATTATTTTATTGTAATAATAATTGTCATTAAAGTTACACCAAACAGGATCTTTCATTCGCTTTCAGACCTCAGACAAACCCAGATTACATACAACATTCATTTGAGAAATAAGGACTCTTTGCCCTAATAAGCACAATAAGAATGACAGGAAACAACACATAATAAACAACTATGTCGACAGGAAAACTTAAGTTGTGAAAGAGATAAAATCGAACGATACCACTTCAAGCAGGGAGGTTTCTCATCGTTCGAAAATTATCTTCATGGATTGTACAATTCATGAAGATGGATTATAAACAACCACCTTTTGGATGATGGAACTTCTAACTTAAATGTACCAAGCATATGCTAATTTTGATTACAAGCTTTTAAATCAGCACACACTTAGTGATGACATTCAATACTAATGATAATTAAGGAAAAAATTACTGAATTCCTCTATCTATAGATGTTACTGGCACTTTTCAAACCAACCTCCGCCCTCTCGTGGCTAAGGAGACTTCCGACAACATTATTAGGAATACCATTACTTTATCTTCCAAAACTACCAGCTACAGTTTTGGGGCATAGCAGCCGGATAACTAGAAAGAGTTTAGAAACAAACTTGCTTTTCAATTGACAGATTGGAGGGCTCTGCACTGGCAAAACAGAAATGAGACAAACTCATAGGATCACATTTTCCTAACATCAATACGGTTGCGAGTGACCTCCTTTAATATTTTTTACTCCTTCCAATAAAACTTAAGTTACTTTGGTATTTTTGGCTAACATAGAAATGCCATTCTTAGAAACATTAATTATTAATGAAGATGTTGCCGAGCACACCCTTTCCCATTCGAGCTACAAAGCAGCATTATGCTGAATGTAACGACATGGGTCTTTCAGCCGAACGTTTAAAGCCAGTATCCATTTTTAGCAACATGACCCATGGTTCCCAATGCCTCATGTTGCGTTTCGGCAAACCCATTCATTTTTATCCTGTAACAAGTACTGTTTGCTGAGCCACTGGCCCCATATTACCTGAAATATCAGCACCAACTGAACGTATCCACCAATCCTTATGGCCGCTTATCGTAAGAAGGCTTGGAACTGCTTTAGCCCCAGCAGTACTGAGACCAATCATATAAAAGTCCCTTGAAAAGAAATTGTGGTAAAAAAAGGATCAATTAACCAACTTTAACAACCACTATTAGACAGGTGCTGATTGAAATTTATCGTCATCTAAACTTGTAATTGCTTGACACAATGCTAGAATTTAAGTAATAATCAGCTCAAGTTTTCTTGGTTGGACATTAATTGTACTATGACTGGTGGGCCTAAGAGATGAACAGATGAGAGACATTAGTATTCCTTCAGATAATCTTCATGGGAACAGGATCGTCGCTTGGGGAATCCACTTATTTACAGCTAGTGGCGTTATATGGTCATTATTAGCAATAATCGCGATTATCGGACACCAATGGCAATTAGCCTTTGCTTGGATGATGTTGGCAGCATGTATTGATTTTTTAGATGGATCGCTGGCACGTTATTTTAGAATTGGTAGTATCTTGCCAGAATTTGATGGAGCGCTGTTGGATAATATTGTCGACTATTTGTCCTATGTTTTTGTTCCTGCCCTATTTTTGTGGGGAAGTGACTTACTACCAAGCGAATGGAAATTGCCGAGTGCAATCATGATTTCACTAGCGTCAGCCTACCAGTTCTGTCAATCTGACGCCAAGACTATAGACTATTCTTTTAAAGGGTTTCCCTCTTACTGGAATTTCGCTATTTTTTATCTATTTTTTCTTAAATGGAATCCATGGATTAATTTTGCAATCCTCTTTTTTTTAAGTCTCTTTGTCTTCGTACCAATCAAATACGCTTATCCTTCACTGATGAAACGCTATAAACTACCAACTGTTATCCTAACTCTTACATGGTTTGTCATGCTTGTAGCAATCCTAATCCAATATCCTAATCAACAATACTGGTTAATACTAACATCACTACTTTATGTTGTATATTACGTGGCAATTAGTTTATATTTGAAGCCTAACCGAAACTAAATTTAAGCCAAAATATCATGACAAGCATTTGTATCCGATCTGCAATGGTCGCGATATTATACTCCAATCCGTATTGTCTTTCCTAGTCACCGTTTCTCTATTCGACACCTTTCAAAATGCTATCATAAAATCTGATTCTAGTTTGGTCTAAGATACCTTTACTTTCGGGGTTTTCTAAGAGATACTTAGATGAAATTTATACAACATCTAATCAAAACGTTTAAGGATTGGCGGTATCTGCCAACTCAATTCCTAATCTCCAAACTAAAGAAATCCGAATCTGCAGAAATCCGATCGTGCGTAGCGGAAATGCTCGGGGTAGTTGGAGACGAATATGCAAACCAACCGCTCATTGATGCACTCCAAGATAAAAACGACAGCGTTCGGCGCTTTGCTATCTCATCGCTCGGCCATCTTCGAAATACAATAGCCATAGAACCTTTAATTCCTTTTTTACAGGATCAGGAGCCAGATATACGTTGCGCAACGGCCATAGCGTTGGGGGAAATTAGCCATCCCAACGCAGTTGAAGCTCTAATTCCAGCAGCTACAGAAGATTCTGATAGATCTGTTTGTTCTGCAGCCATCATCGCATTAGGAAAAATTGGTGACAGACGAGCTATCGGACCACTCAATAACTTGATGAAGAAATCAGACAACGAGTGGATTCTCCGATATGTAAGCGAAACTTTACACCAAATTGAAGAAAGTATCAATCCCCCCTAGTGCCTTTAGACAAAACAAAATGGTCATATCGTCGATCGGTCTGTCATGAAACCCACCATACTCCCCATATTTAGTACTAACATCCTTTTTAACCAGCAAAATTTTACGGAGAGATACTGAACCTGGTTAACCTACATGCATTAAGATCTTAACTCATGGAGTGAGAATAACTACACTTCTCGTAATAAGGCTATCTACTGTAATGGCTATAACGAGTTTGGAGAAAAATTGTTTATGCATAACACCATGCACACTCGAAATGACATGGACACCACATAAAAGATGCTGTAGTTAAAAAAATCTTGACATCAAAAATTTATTGATTATTATGATAGTAATATTCCGGAAACTTTTGCCTCGGGACTCAGTTCTTTCGGGAATTCCGCTTAGGTTCTACTGCCTCATCAATATTTGATATATCAGCTTGGGTATACTAGATTTGATGGATACCTGACCTTTAAAACCAATTTTCTGCCACCTGAGCGATTGGGTCCGAACCTCCGTAACAAACTCATTCTGAGTCTTTATAGTGAATTATGCCTCAAAAGAGCAGTGAAATTGATCTCATCGACATTGACAGTGCAGAAGGCTACACTTCTTTTGGTGTCGCTTGCCACGCACAAGGACAGTTCGAGAAAGCTGTCGCGGCTTACAAATCAGCAATCTCCATAAACTCCGAGGACGCAAACACACACCTCAATCTTGGAATTACCTATATTGCTCAAGGGCAGATGCTAGAAGCAGTCAATGCACTACAAAAAGCCATAGAAATCGAACCCAATAACGTAAGTTCATATCTTAATCTCGGTACTATCTATATTAGTCGCGGACAGCTGGATGAAGCTCTCTCCACCTTTCATAGAGTGATAGAAATTTCCCCTAATAACGCAAACGCCCATTATAATATTGGTATAGCTTATATCAATCAGGGTTGTTTAACAGAAGCCATTACTGCACTGCAAAAAGCCATAGAAATTGAACCAAACAATGCAAACGCCCTCCTTAACCTCGGCATAGCTTATGCCAATCACGGCATGCTAGCAGAAGCTATTATCGCTTACAAAAGAGCTATATTAGTAAACCCTAAAAACTCAAGCGAAAATTACAATTTTGAAACTGCTTATCGAGCTCAAGGCAGGTTAGAAGAAGCAATAGCAGCATACAGAAGGAAGTCCACCAAAGCAACTGTATAGCTGTTATTTTATCTGTATCCATAAACTGATAGTTACCCTTTCATATACAATCATAAGAGTCTAAAAGTAGAAAATGCTTGATCAAAGTCACCTTCAACACCAAATCACGGAGGAGCAACTCCATGATTTCAATCAACTTGGTTACCTCATTGTTGAAGAAGTTTTACCTAAGGAGCTCGTTAACCAATTAGAGAACCGTATTGATCAAATCTATCAACAACACCTTGATAGTGGTTATGATCCCTACTCCAAAAGTGGTATGACTGAAGAGAAAAATTTCTTTTATCCTAATTTTCTTGGGCAGGACCAGCTTTTTGTCAATCTGTTAGATTGGCACAAAACCTTTCCAAAAGTGTGGGGGATTCTCGGTTGGAACATCTACTCTTATCATTCCCATTTCATTATCACACCACCACGTAAGCCAGAAAACCGTGACCAAACCAAACCACTCGGTTGGCACCAAGATAGCGGACGAGTCAACCAAGAAATGGAAAGTTCTCCTCGCCCACGCCTTTCCTTAAAGATTGCCTACATGCTTTCTGATTGCTCAGAACCCAACGTTGGTAACTTTTGTGTTATTCCCCGCAGCCACCTTCAAGACACTCTCGACCGACCCACAGATGGATCAATGTCCGAACGAGCAATCCCTATCTGTTGTAACCCCGGAGACGCGGTCTTCTTTGATCGACGACTCTGGCATGCACGAAGTGAGAATGATAGTGAGATTATCCGAAAAATCCTTTTTTATGGTTATGGATATCGGTGGCTTCGACCGAAAGATGATATGACTATCCCAGAGAAGATTTTCCGCAATAATGATCCGATTCGACAACAACTCTTGGGTGGAGGCACAAATGCCAACGGGCATTTTTCACCAAAGGATACGGATGTCCCGTTAAAAGTCTGGTTGGAAGAACATGGAATTATAATCAATTAACCTTACCAATCCGATTCTTCCAATCTCACCTACTGGATACTAATCCTAATCTAGTGGTTTGAGACTCGCTACAATATCCAAATGAATTAGTGTGAGCAAGAAATCTTGCTGAACACAGTATTTGATCTAAAATCCTATTGATCCAACCTATATTTTTCATAGGGAATTTGGTATAAAGACCAACGGTGTAATTCATTTAAAAAGCAATACGGAGAGAGAAAAAAATAGGCGATTAACCTCCCTTTGGATGTCCTCTCTAAAAAAGGCTTCGATCCAATATCGAATTTTCGTCATGGCCACATCAACTTTCAGTAGTTTGCATAACCTAACGACCAATGGCTGTTGGTATAGTCTCCCTCCCATTGATCAGCGGAGAAGCATCAGTCATTTATTCCTTTTACTATTGCCTAGAACTTCGATACGCCCTCAGTCTCTAACTTCAGCCAGTGTTCGAACAATCACCTATTTGACATTAGCTAGCTGCTGTTATACTTTATCCATTGTTGGTTAATATTTAATTTTGTCAGGGAGCAGGATAACTGAATTCAGTCAAAACCCAAAAGCTCTTTCTATTTATTACCAATATTATATTACGGTTATATCTTAATATTTTTACGAATCTAGGTACCAAAAGGAATATACTATATGCCATCAAATAACCTTCTTCGTGTTGGTATCGTTGGCGCAGGTTGGGCTGCAGAAGGTCACGCCTTTGCCTACGATCGGTGTGCGGAAACGATAACTGTGGCCATCTGTAATCGAACACAATCGACCGCCGAAAAAGTAGCGCAACGCTATCAGATTCCGAATATTTTTTCCGATTACCAACAGATGTTTCAGGAAAACCTGGACATCGTAGCCATAACCACGCCCGCCCATACGCACTGCCAAATTGCGGTGGACGCCTTGAACGCTGGAGCACATGTCATCTGTGAAAAACCGATGACGTTGAATGCCGAAGAGGCACTCAAAATGTATCAAGTAGCGAACAAAAAAAATCTTAAGACCGCTATCGCCTTTAACTGGCGTTATACTCCCGAATTTATGCATCTTAAAAAACTCATTGATGATGGACATATTGGCGAAGTCCAAGAAATACACGCACATTGGCTTCGTGGACTGCCAAAAGAAGTAGCGGTCGGTTGGTTCACTCGGTTGGAACAAGGTGGGGGATTCCTAGCCAATGGTGGAGCACACGAAATTGATAGAGTACGCTGTCTTCTCGGATGTGAACCCAAACGGGTATGTGGTAAAACCATTCACACCCTGAAACATGGATACGTGGTACCTGACACAAATTATTTTCTTGATCGATTGGCATGGAGACCAGGAAAAGATGAGCCGCTTGACAACTATCAAACTGAAGAGATTACCGCAGATATGGGATACTATTTTCTAGCCGATTTCGGAAACAATGAAAGCAATAAAAACGAAACCATGGCGGTTTTTAGGTCTGGATCAGCCAGAGGGCGAGGTCCTCGTAGCATAGAAGTTTTTGGGAACAATGGCTCTTTGGTATTAGAAGATAACCAATTATTAGGATGTCCTCTCGATAAACAGGAGTTTGAACCCATTTATCTACCTGTTAATTCCAGCGATTTGGCCTCAAACCAACTAGAACTACTAAACTATCTTTGGACTGAAATGGTGGAAGATTTTATTAGATCTATTCGTCAGGTTGAAACAAGCGTACCAACTTTCTATGATGGTCTGAAAGGTCAGCAAGTCATCGATGCGGTAAGACTTTCTGGCCGAGAAAACAAGTGGATACAACTCACTTAAAACACCAAGATTCAGTCAATACGAAGATCGGTTAAATTTTTCAGAGGCAAAGACATGGGAAACAAATACACCATATCGGAGGGAGAAAAACATTTTTTTGATCTAACTGGGTACTTGATCGTCCAACAGGCATTGACATCTGAAGAAATTAGCAAATGGAATGAAGCAATAGGCCAATACGCGGATAAAATCCGATCTCGATCGAAAACAAGGGGGGTAGCTAGCAAATCTGAAATGCTTCGGAGTCAATCCGCACAACTGGAGTTAACAGGTATGTTCGAAACAACTCCTCACCATGAATTGTTTCGAACAAGAGCCAAACCCTACGCAGACCTCTACTAATTAAATATGCTTCCCAGAGTTCCATCTACAGACCTATACAAACCCGAAATCTGGTGAGGGAGGGGAGATCTAATATCAGGTATGACAGAAGAACAACGTGCGGTCATGTGTGGCCCAAGAATCCGTCATGGGAGACGAGTAAAACCAATAACAGCAGATAAGGACCGAACTGCTCGTATTGATCATTGAAGTTAATCGGTATCAACCATTCATGTGTCGTTAAAAATCTTGGCAGATCCTAGCTCTCTTTATAACCCATGGGTTCCGGAAAGTATGATTTCCCGAACATCATGTCTGAATAGACGCCATCAGGGATAGCCAAAGGATCACCCAGGCGAAATTTCTCGACAACCTCCAAATCTAATTCCACACCTAATCCTGGAGCATGACTCAATTGTAACTCTCCATTTTCAACCTGCAGGGGTTTAACCAACAAATCATTGACAAAAGGGTTGTTCATCTGATCAACTTCAACGGTGATGCCATTGGACATAGCTGCGACTACATGTGCATTAGCCATGATAGCGACAGCATCATTCCAGGAATGAGTTGCGACTCCCAAGCCAGATTCTTCGGCCATTTTAGCTATTTTCCATACTTCACTAATCCCTCCACACCGTGAAGCATCCGGTTGTACAATGTCTAATGCTTTAGCCCGAATCACCTCACGAAATCCCTGTAGACCAAACTCATTTTCTCCACCCGCAATAGGAACATCCACAACTTGACGCAATGCAACATAGGAATCAATATCCTCCGGAGCAAATGGCTCTTCATACCAAAAAACTTTCTGCTCCTTTAAAAAGTTTCCCATTCTACAAGCAAGTTCAAAATGATACCGCATTGAAGCATCGACGATCACATCATGATCCATACCTATTGCTTTTCTAACAGCGAGGACAGCCGAAGTATCGTATTCTTCACTACGAGCCAATCGCATCTTGACTCTTCGAAACCCTCTTTCAATATACTGCCCTGCTTCTTCTGCTAATTTGTCAACATCATTCCAAAGTAGCCCGCTGGCATAGGCTGGACAGGTTTTTCTCCTACCTCCGAGAAGTTCCCAAACAGGTTTCCCAGTCGACTTACCTCGAAGATCCCACAGCGCAGTGTCCACACCACCTAAAGTTGACATTGCCACACCTTTGCGACCATACCACAATGTCAAACCGTACATTTTCTTCCACAGCTCTTCCACATTACACGGATCTTCTCCGATTAGGAGTGGATTAAGTTGATCACGAACGATAAGGTAGATCAGGGCTGGATGCGAATAAACGGAGCCAATTCCCACATAATTCGTATCTGTATGAACCAAAATTAGTGTTGTTAGACGGTTAGTACAAACACCTCCAGCATACTGAAATCTATCGTCCTCAGGATATTGGCAAAGTAAATTAACAGCTTCGACATGTTCAATTTTCATTTTATTAAACTATCCTCTTAAATTGAATAGGATTCACGCCTTTTGCCCCCTAATAAACCCATTAATTTCGATTTTAAGATCATACACTGCTAGCCAGTTTGGTTGCAGTGTATCCATCAGATACGACTCGCGGCTAGAATATCATAAACACCATTTCCCGTTGTGCTTCATCAAGCTTGTACCAATTCCAATTTTTGATGGTTGTTTAAATCTAACAGACATACCACCTTTAAATGCACATATCGGGTCAGGAGACGTTGGAAGTAGAATCGTTCCTATTCAGCGAAGGCTTTCGTCCAACCAGATTGGTTTCATCTTACAACTAGATTGTATCATGATTCAATGTAGGATTAAAACAACACTTCAAGTGTTCGTGTTGACAGTTTGCATAATTCATCATAAAATCAAAAAGCGTATGGGGTTACCAAATTCGTATTATATCGATCTTCTGCAACCATGGTTACAGAATCAACTGGGTATCTCGATTGATTCTGCGAGTGTCGATCCGGTATCGATCTATAGCACACCTCCGCGCCAAACAGATAAAATAGGTTTATGGGCCATCAAGGTTGACAAAAAAGGAATCATTACCACTCGGGCAGAGTGGCTAGACGCACTAAAGCTCTCAATTGCTGATCTGTCTACTGACCAATTGTTCTCCATCTTCGGTGCTTACGAACTTTCAAGGATCACATTAGACGATGGAATTGGGGTATGGGGACCAAGTTGGTTACTTGTTGGCGAAAGTGGCTCATTCTTGCCAATGAATGACACTCGTCCCATTCAGCTTACAACTGACGAAATTTCACAACACGCCGATCATGACCTCTTCTGGCACTGTTTTCTGGACCAAGTCATAACAGGATTTGCCATTTTCGAGATGGAACAACTTGTGGCTTTAGCCTCAGTTAGTCCAGTCAACGACGAAATTTGGGAGATCGGTATAGATGTTGTGCCTACAGCCAAAGGCCGTGGCTTGGGGCGAGCAGTAGTAAGTGCAGCAGGTCAATGGATACTTTCACACAATCGGCTGATTTATGCCACTACAGCGGCTTGGAATGTCCCCTCCGCTCGTCTTCTACGCTCCGTTGGCCTGAAACATGTAGCTAGTATCATGACAGGTATTGCCGGACCGTTTCGTATCCCCCCACAACCTTTGGGATATCCACGCCGGGGAACACAAATCTATAACTACTATCCGGACTGGGCTATGAACAAAGAAATCCTTCCTGCGAGTGTTTTAGACTGAGAACCGCCTGAATGTAAGTATGAGAATCAGTAAACAGTACAGAACCTTGTTCATCCGGTAATGTGGCGTGTTGGAGAAACATCATATTGGTGGCACCAATCCCTGAGAGGATTAGAACCACCATCAACTTGGAAAGTCTTGACATCATCGTAAGACTCCCCAACAAGGTAACTTTCTAGGGGATCCAGTTTCTCCAAAAACTCCTGTTTCTGTTTCCTGAAATCCATGGGTACGACCCAACGATACCCATAACCTATCATCACTGCTTTTCGAGTTTGGTTCGTCAAATTTGCAGCTCCCGCATGCCAAGTCCTATTTTCGAAAATCAGACAGTCTCCAGGGCAAATTGATGGTTCCACGACATTCACCGGATCCACCTGCCCCTCTGGAATTTCGATCGGTTCTTTTAATTGATTACTGCCAGGAGCAACCATTGTTACTCCAGAATTAGGTTGGCTCAGATCAGTTAGGTAGTAAGCACATTTCAACACAATTCGCGGAATACTGTAATGCCCGAGATCATTCATCGCCTGATAATAGTCTCTATGCCAACCTGGAGAACGACACGTGGGAGGAGTTCCCGGTATTTCGGGCGATTTGTATATTAGATGTGAAGTCATCAGTTGCAGATTTGCACCGAGCAATTGAACTACCAGAGGAAGAATACGAGGATGTGAGATCAACGGTATAAATGAATCATCTAAGGTTATACAATTGCGAAATCCATCGTAACGCCCATCTTCACGTTGCTGCCGATTTATAATCAGGTTACTATGAATCAACCTGTCTCCGGCTGCTGTCAGTCTAACAATAGTTTCTTCTTCAATAGCTTGACGGACAATAAGATAACCTTCTTGGTCAAATTGTTTTTGTTGCTCTATAGTAACAGGTGAAAAGTCCATCATAATACAGGTTTCCTTTTGGTCGTGCCATATGATTATTGGTGAATAACTTTAAAAACTCCAATCGTTTGACCAAAACCCCCAATCGAGGGTTTCTCCACCACAGTAGACGATATAATCGGGCAATAACTGCATATCCAAATGGCTACCCCAAGTCACACTGTCTGGGCTTACACCACCATGAATGGCTACATAGCGGTGTGGATGATCAGGATGTGGAAAGACGGCCAAAACCGCTACTCGGTCTCCGATATAGGACTTTCCAGCAAGCTGGATCACTTGATCAGAAAAGGTCAAAGGAAATTCCCCCTCCAATGCAGCCATGACAGCATTGGAAGTGTAAGTACCATATAGCAGCAGATTCTTCTCTTGTAACTGGATATCATTCAATTCCGTATCTAGAACAGTGACGAGTTCTACTTCGTTGTCTCCCATAATTCCACCACGATGAACTCCCCCATTCCGTGTGCGAAAATATGTGGTGGCGTTATCTGCTACCCAAGTATTGAAAAATTTTTCTTCTTCTGTGCCGATTGTACCGGGAACCAGTAATAATTCATCATAGAACAGATCACTGATAGGACCAGCATTTTGCGGTCTCTTTTGACCAAACAGGTTAAATGGACCTATTTCCCAGACCCCTTGTTGATTCCGCTGAAACTGTCTTTGTTTCTTCAGATCAACAGATCCAATAACTTGATCATCAAACAAAAGTTCAACAGGTGGATGATCGTCGACCGGGCCAATAGAAAGAGTCTGTATATTCTCTGTCTGCACCCGCAGAACACTGCCTGTCAGCTCAGCTTCAACTAGACCACGTTGGCCATAAACTTCCAATTGATCAATGGCCGTCCAATACGACCGATTGTGGCGCAAACTATAAGTTACCAGCGAAATCTGTTCAGGATAGCGTTCTTTTTTTTGGGCCAGTAACCAAGCGGTGATCTGCCTCAATATTTCCGGAGTCTGACACCCGTGACCGATTTCTGGCACTTCAGTATACTCATACGTATAACCGAGAGCATCTAACTTCTTAGCCATCTCCCGAGAATGCTCGACCGGCACACCACCACCAACAGCACGGTCCCACTCACCATGAACTATCCAAACTGGTGTATGACGCAGGTTTTCAACTATGAAGGCAGCCGACCTCGATTTCCATGATGCTTCCTCCCACTGATGCATATGGAAGGTTAACCCCCCAGGTTTCTCCCACAGTTGATAATCACAGTATCCACAAAACGGCACTGCACCAGCGAAGAGATCGGGATAGTGCGAGATCAAATACCAAGTAGCCGCTCCACCCATTGATGCTCCAGTAACGGTAATACGGTCGCGATCAATGGCATAAATGGAGGAAATATGCTCAATGGCTTCCAATACATCAATTTCACCGTAGTTCTGGTAGACAGATCCATTGCCTCTACCTGTAGGCCGAAGTGCCACACAGGCAGAACCCTGCTCCTGCGACATATTGATGATGGTTTCAGTTCGGGTCACAGCCGCTGAGAGGTTACCCCACGCTCCTGGGCTGATCTCTACAATTAGTGGTTTTGGATTATCATCGGTATCGGTGGCACAAACCGCATATGGGTAGAAATTACCATCCACTTTTGACTTAAAATACTGTATTTGCCCAACCGGTTTCACAGCCACATTTCCTGATTCAGTCATCAATTCTTAATTTTAGCAGGAATAGATGTTTTGAGCAACACAACATAAAGGCCAATTGTAAACCACAAGACCTTTTCCAGTTGACGCTGGCTAACAGTCCAGTATAATGGATAAATACCGAAATCTAAAACACTTGGTAAGCAGATATTTTGAACCAGATGAGGACTCGTCATGTCCCAACGACTTGTTTATTTCAATGGAGAGTTAATCTCTGAAAGTGAAGCACGGATTTCTATTTTCGATTGCGCATTGATGTTTGGAGATATGGTTTTTGAGATGACGCGATCCTTCAATCAAAAACCGTACCGTCTGCGCCAGCATTTGAACCGGCTATACAAGTCGATGCGCTATGCGGAAATCGACTGTGGTCTAACGATTGACCAAATGGAAGACGCAACTCATCAAACAATTGAGGCCAATCTGCCTGCCCTAGGTAATCTTGACTTTCAAATTATGCATGATGTCACTCGTGGAGGACTTTCGCTCTACGAAAACATTATCAGAGAAGGAACAGCTCCCATTGTTTCAATCAACATCTTTCCCCTTGTTCGTCACGTCGGCGATTTAGCTAGCCAATATAAAACAGGTTCGCATTTCGTTGTGACTTCTCAGCAATCAGTACCTTCCCGCTATATCGATCCAAAAGCTAAGAACAGAAGTCGAATTTTCTATAAAATCGCTAATCTTCAAGCTAACCGAATGGAAGAAGGCGCCATGGCTCTTCTAACTGATGAACATGGATTCATTACCGAAGGAACAAGTAGCAACGTTTTTGTGGTTAAAAATGGAGAGGTTTTTACACCCAAACCCCATAATATTCTAAGAGGCATCTCGCGACAAACTTGTTTGGAACTATTAATCAAGAAAAATATACCTGTCCATCAGACCGATATTGACCCTTATGATGTACATTCAGCTGATGAGGCTTGGTGGACTAGTACCACCATCTGTATGATACCTATCACCCAATTTAACTTCCAACCTATTGGCAATGGAAAACCAGGCCCAATTTATCAAAACCTTCTTGAGGCGTGGTCAACAGAAGTAGGTATTGATATTTCTAACCAGGCGAATAGATATGCCAAATTGTCAGAAGTATGGTCACCATAAGACTAAGACAATGATAACACCACGCCAACCATGAGAATGGCAAAAGGACAGGAGGAACAACAGTGGAATATCGAAACCTCGGCCGTACCGGCACCAAGGTCAGCATGTTGTGTCTGGGTTGCTTGATGTTTGGAGGAAAAACCAAAGAGTCGGACTCGATGGACATTATTGACCGGGCCATCGACGCCGGCATTAATTTCCTAGACACAGCCAATATGTATGTTCGCGGTGTGAGTGAAGAAATGGTTGGTAAAGCATTACAGCGAAATGGCAAACGCATGCATATCGTACTGGCCACCAAAGTCCATTTCCGCATGGATGATGATGATCCTAACGCACAAGGGAACAGCCGGCGTCATATCATAGAGCAGTGTGAAGCATCTTTAAAGCGACTACAAACTGACTATATTGATCTATACCAGATCCATCGTCCCAGTGCGGAAGTGCCGATTGACGAAACACTTCGAGCCTTGGACGACCTTATTCAAGCTGGCAAAGTCCGTTACATCGGTAGCAGTACCTTTGCCGCTTGGCAGATTATGGAATCTTTGTGGGTGTCAAAGGAACTGGGACTCAACCGTTTTATCTGTGAACAGCCACCATACCATTTGCTAGATCGGCGCATTGAACGGGAATTAGTGCCGATGGCGCAAACCTATGGACTGGCACTGATTCCCTGGTCTCCAATGGCCGGAGGATTCTTGACAGGGAAATACCAGCGCAACCAAGAACATCCTTCGGATGCACGATATACAGATACAAACCAGAAATCAGATTTGTTTTCGGATGCAGCCTATGATCTTTTAGAGACGGTAATCGCTATAGCTAATGAAAAAGGCTGTACTCCCAGTCAGTTGGCATTAGCTTGGTGTGCACAGCAACCAGGAATCACCAGCCCTATTGTCGGCATCCGAACCATGGAACAACTCGAGCAAAATCTGGGTGCTATTGAAGTGAAGATTACCGATCAAGACAGAATACGCATTGATGAAACTTCTTTTCCCGGCCAAGTGATTGTTCCCTACTATCAGGCAGACTTTGGACCACATCTATTTCGCTGGTAAGGATTTGGGAAATGACTAGATGAAGCTACAACGTGCTTACTGATAACCATAACCAATCAACAAAAGCAAACACCATTCATCTTTACAACAACACTACAAGAAACTGCTTGGGCATGGTGGTGGTAATCCACTCTTTCGTCTGTCAAATCTAGAACAATTGTCCTGCTCTTAGAAGAAGACACAGATGCAATCTCTACAATAGAGAGAAACAGAAGGTCGTCGAAAAATGTTACGAACACGAAATCGGAAATACATGCACGATCCTAATGAGGGTCAGGAAGAACTTTATAATTTGGCCTACAATCCATAAAAATTGAAAGCATGGCAAAGCTATCGCCAAACCAAGGAATTGTGGACAAATTCAGATCATGGTTAGTAGATTGGAGGACGATGGCAGAGGGAAAAAAAACATGCCATTGACAGAAATAATTTTCAAATAACAAAAAATAGAGGAGTGTGAATCAAATGCAACTTTCCCCCCAACAACTTTCGTTTATGGATACTTTTGGGTACCTCCATCTGCCCGGATTATTGGACGACCGAATTTCCCGCATTACCAAAGAATTCGAACGCATCTGGACCGATCATGGCAGTGGACATAACGGACATACCCATGATGGAACCGCTCGGTCTTGTATTGTGCCCTTTATTGATCAGAGCGAATATCTTTCTAGTCTGATCGACGATCCACGGATCAACGGCATCTTTACTAGCTTGCTGGGTGACGATTATAACTATCTCGGCAGTGATGGTAACTACTATGTCGGCGATACGGGATGGCATTCAGACGGAGATTGGCCACGCCCGATTGTCTACTATAAACTGGCACTTTATCTCGATGTGCTAACACGAGATACCGGAGCCATTCGGGTTATTCCCGGTAGTCACAAGTACGGAGATCAATACGCTGAATCACTGCAGGAACATATCAGAAACTCGGATCAGAACTGGGGGGTTTCTGGCAGTCAAATACCAGCTATGGCAGTTGAAACCAAACCAAGCGATGTGATTGTGTTTCATCAAGGAACCAAGCACAGCAGTTGGGGGGGAGGAAACTGTAGACGCATGTTTACCATCAATTGCTCACCACGGCATACCGATGACCAACTTCCAATATTACGAGACGAAATTAGTGCTTTCGCCCGCTTCTGGGTCGATTCGGTTTATGGCGAAGCCATGTTGCGAAACGCATCCCCACAACGAATGCTACATCTGGAACAGGCACTGGCCAATCAGGATCACTTAGCCGCCATTTCCCGACAATCACGTCAGGAAATGGCCGAACCATCAAGAGGTTAATTAATAGGACGATTATTTAAATGATGGCTATGTGCTGGGAAGGGGGATGTTGGATTCCCCAATCTAGTCTCCTTTGCTATTGTTCCAGCACTTCGACCATAACTAGCCTCCGTCTGAGTTACTCTCACCACATCATACCACACACAACTATTTAAAGAAGGAAATGACACAAAACAAAGGCGCACGATTACAAGGAAAAGTCGCAATTATCACCGGTGCGGGATCCTGCAGTTCGGTTCCTGGCACGGGGCAGGCTACCTCTATCCTGTTCGCTAGAGAAGGTGCAAAGGTTTTGCTGGTGGATCGAAATCGGGATAACGCCTTGAAGACGCTCAACACCATCAGACAAGAAGGCGGTGAAGCATCAATATTTATTGCCGATATTAGCAAAAAGGCAGATTGCCAGGCCATAGTTAGTATGGTATCAGCACGTTATGGTGCTTTGCACATCTTATTCAACAATGTGGGTATCAGTCGCCCAGGAACAGTCGTTGATGTGGAGGAAGAATCTTGGGACCTAGTCTTGGATGTCAATCTCAAGAGTATGATGCTAACCAGCAAGTATGCCATTCCTCAGATGATCGAGGCTGGAGGTGGCTCCATTATTAATGTTTCTTCTGTGGTTGCCCAACGGGCGGGTTGGAGAGAAAACATCTCCTATGCCGCAGCCAAAGGCGGAGTTAATGCCATCACCAAAAACATGGCCGTTCATCACGGACGAGACAATATTCGTGTTAATGCCATTGCGCCGGGGCATATTCATGCTTCGCTAGTAGACCATATCCCAGATGAGGTGCGTAATTTACGTCGTCGAACAGGACCTTTAGGCTCAGAAGGCACGGCTTGGGATGTGGCGTGGGCAGCACTATTTTTAGCGAGTGATGAATCGCGTTGGGTTTCAGGTACCGTCCTACCAGTTGATGCTGGCACATTAGCAGCCTCACCTCTCTCAATCCTGCCTCATCTGCAACAAGAAGATCAAAAAAATGAAAAATAGCAGCAACTAACCAAAGGTCTCAAAAGTACCAACATGAAAGATGACAACTATGAACGAGCAAGTAGAATTTGTTACCATGAGCAATAGAGAGAAGTACCTTTTCGACCTTCAAGGTTTTTTGGTAGTCAAGGACTTCCTCTCAAATACTGAGGTCTGCGCCCTCAATGAAGCCATCGATGTCAATCGTGATAAACGCAGAGAACATCCAAAGGCAGACTTGAATGGAACACCGCTCGACGGTGAATTCGGACCTTTTTGGCATTACAACGGCATGCTTACCTGGCTACCCCCCTGGTGCCAACCTTTCCGAAATTTACTCGCGCATCCCAAGGTTATCCCTTACCTCAACACCTTGCTTGGCCGTGGCTGGAAACTGGATCATTCTGTCGATGTTCTTACCGCCACAAACGGATGCCAAGGAATGGGTATTCATGGCTCAGGCAACGTAACATTCAACGGTTCTCGTTTCTATGCTTACCAAAACAATAGGATGCGATGCGGGTTAATCGTCTGTGAATACTACCTGACTGATGTCAATCCTGATGATGGAGGATTATGTGTCATTCCTGGCAGCCACAAATCTAATTTCCCCTGCCCAGAGGACATTCGGATGTGGAAAGCCAACCAAGAGATTGTTTTCAATATACCGGCGAAGGCCGGAGATTTGATCATCTTCAATGAAGCGACGAGTCATGGTGTTCTGCCTTGGCGTGCAACACACGAGAGACGTGTAGCATTTTACCGCTATACACCGAAATATCTTCACTACGCTGGTGGAGTGTACCAGACACAGATGCCGGAATGGGTTTCCGAATTGACCGAAGCCCAGCAAGCGGTGCTGGAACCCCCGTATATCTACAATCGCCCATTGATCGAAACCGACGGCGAAACTTTGGTTCGGCCCCGACGAGAAGGGGAGTGAACCAACGTACACTTAAGAGCACATAGCTGATGCCAACGTTAAAGTGGCCGTTCCAGACTTACGCCGTGGACAGAAATCGATTCAACACATTACTAAGTAAGTGCGAGATGTTATTGTCGAAATTGTTCCATGGTAAGCTACCACAGAAGGTTATAGAACCAGTAGAAAACACAGCACCTCCCTGTGGTGTCTGAAAATAGACCATATCTGCCCGAATCAGTTTCGCCTCTTCTTCCCCCGGCCAATTAGTAATATGTGTCAATTTCTCTTCAGGCACCAAGACAAAGCTTGGCTGATGGTTTTCGGATCGGGCAACAATCCAAACATTATCAGGTGTACCCAAACGTATGTCCGCACGGTCAAGCTCGAAACCAGCAGCACCTCCTCCACTAAACCCGAAATCGCCCAGAATCTCATCTTCAATACCATCGAATAGCCATGAAACTTTTGGGTCTTTTGATTCACTGGTGCGGCGGTAATAGGAACCTTCGAATTTCCCTTGTGCGGAAAAGCCAATTCCTGACAATTTCTGTGGAGGCCGACCGTTTCGCCTCCATAACCCCCCATAAGCGCCATCAAAAACATGGTAATATTCCCCCGGCTCAGCTGCCCAAGCTCGAATTCCGCTCTCAGCACGACGAATCTCAATCATCCCCGGCATCTGCGGAGAAAGTGCCACTCGCCAGTAGAAACCGTTGCCACCCAGATAAATCAAACGACCACCTTGATCTCGGTAACTCTGCAAAGCATCGAGGGTTTCCAGCGTATGATATTCAGGATGCGATCCGGTACATACTACAGGATAGTTTCTGATGCTGTCCAAACCTTCCTGATGCAGTTCCTGGTCGGTAATCAGGTCGTAATCATATCCCTTAGTTTCAAGCCACGCAATCAAATGAGAATCAGCCTGAAGGTGCCGTAGACCAGAGCCTTCACCTTCCCCAAACGTCAAATATCCCGGACGCAAATTCATCAATGGTCTCTGGTGTGAGGCAAAGCAGATCCCGCTTCCATCACTATGAAAATTGTAGGTGGAAAGCCCATATTGGGGATAATCAACTGGATTGTATGGATAGGCCTCCCAATCCCGAATTCGGTTCCGCCAACTATCCTGAAAATCCGGACGAGCATGGTTGCCATACACAGTGTAAGTAAAGGTCGAAATCAATAGACACAAATCAGCAGTCCGTTTGCCTCGTGGAGGAAGGATAAAAAAAGGAATTCTGTCTTGGTAAACTCCACACTCTAACTTGACAGCATAAATTCCACTAGGTAAATTCTCAGGAACCATAAACCGGAAATCAGTTTCCCATTTAAAGTCATAGATATCATCATCGTGAAAATGAATGGCCCCATATTCATCAAGTGAGTGCCGCCAACACATCTCACGACCTGTCCAGTTGTAACCAGTCATGGCACGTGTTGGCATATTGACCAATTCCCCGTGCAATTCATTAGGACTAATGTCGATAATTTCGGAAGTTGACATTTTCTGCGAAAAATCCCAGTGAGCTACCTGTCCCGGCAACGAGGCCCCATCAAAGCATTGTGTCATTTCGGCCTCTGATAAAGCACGATTGTAAACTCCTGGAGCTTCAAGTTTACCATTGAAATATTCCTTTACTTTTTTGCCCAACTGCGCAGCGATACCCAAGTGACAACCTGCTCTGGCCGGTAGGAAAGAGCAATTGTTCTTTCGACTGACAAAGTTTCCTCCTTCATGGCCAGTAGTGAGAATCAATTGCCCTGCTTGTAGTCCCCCCGAGTTAGCATCAAAACTCATCCATACTTGGTACCAGTTTCTTTCTTTTAGGATTGTACCCAAGCAAAGTTGATTCAATCGTCGTCCGTCCCCCACCACAGCGGTCAGCTGACCTCCCTGATTAATTTTAAGAACAAATCCACATTTCTCATCTTCATTCAGTTTAGAGATAATAACCTGTTTTCCCCTCAGAGGCGCTGTCGGCCAAATTTTTGCATACGCAGTAAAACTTACCAGTTGGTTCAACGGTGTTGGTTTTGAAACTAAACCATAGGATCCAGGAAAAAAACCCTGCTCCCGCGAAGGATATTCTCCAGCGAAATCCCCATCAATCTTCTGTTCGATTATTCCTGGGCCTTTCAAGTTAGGATCAGCACAAATGATCCGTACGAGACTAGCACAATACGGTTGGTCGAAACTGGAGCTAATCTTAAATTCCAATGATTCACCAGGACGAGCTGAGAGTCGGTTGGTATAACCGATCAATGGTATGTTTCGCCCTTTTTCCATCTAGATCCTTCCTTTCATATTTAATTCAGAACTATCATAATTCTAGATTAAATTTATAGTCGACAGATGTTTTCTCCAAAAGGAATAACCAACTTATATTCGAGAGTTAAAAAATGATCACTGATAGATAATATCGATTACTCTACATCGTCTAGGTCTATTTCCCTCAAGTTTTTCTAAACAATTGTTGGGTTTTATTATCAACTCTCTGTCCTACTAATAACATTTTATGACAGGTTGACAACGTACAACACGCAGCCGAACTGCACAATATGCCAACACCAGACCTTTTGCATCATACATTGACGTAGTTACAGGGATAGTTTGAAAGGGAAAGCCACTGCAAAAACTACTGAACATAGTAGAGTGATAAGCCCGTAGAAACTTCGCCAAAACCGATCTATCTACTACAAGAAACTAGTAATCCGACATTAATTTGAAACATATGTTTTCGGTTTTGCCTAATTGTCACTCCTCGCATTGGCAAGTTATTTACAGCTCCTTGCAAAGGGTAAAAGCCTCCAATTAAGCATTGGAGAAACATTGATTGGTGGAATTTTCAGGACCCAGCTTCAACATAATACTTATCGAAGATCTAAAACATCTCACTTAGATGATCAGCGATTTTCTGCCCCAATTCCATTGTACTTGATTGCCCTCCAAGATCTGGTGTTCCAACATCTGACATTTCCATCACTTGACGTACCGCAGTTTCAATCAAGTTTGCGGCATGCTCAATTCGTTGATCATGATAGCGTTGACCTAACCATTTTAACATCATAGAAACCGAGAGGATAGTCCCAACCGGGTTTGCAATACCTTCGCCAGCTATATCCGGCGCAGTACCATGCGAAGGCTGAAAAACGGCTGCATCCTCACCAATATCTGCCGAAGGAGCCATCCCCATTCCACCCACCAAACCCGCAGCCAGATCAGAGAGGATATCCCCATACATATTTTCGGTAACTATGACGTCATACGCGTCAGGTCGCTGCACCATATACAATGCCATCGCATCAATGTAAGCATAATCACGTGTGACTTCCGGATAATCTTGCGCAACTTGGTCGTAAATATCCCGGAAGAAAGCCATTGACTTAAAGACATTGGCTTTGTCAACACAAGTCACCTTCATTAGTGGTTTGTTCCGCTGTTTTGCCAGGTCGAAGGCGTATTTTACGGCGCGTTCTGTTCCGGATTTAGTAATAACCATCGAATCAACTGCTACTTGCCCACGTAATTCAATACCAGCATTCATTGAAGCAAAAAGACCTTCCACATTCTCTCGCAAAATCACCAGATCGATATTACCTGCATCCATTTTTTTCAATGGTGTGTGATCTGAATTATACAAATAAATCGGACGAACTCCGGCATATAGGTCTAGTTTAAAACGCAGATCGACCTGTGGTCTCATTTCAGTACCATCAGGCCAGCGTACATCTGGAAGCCCCATCGCACCCAAGAGTATTGCTTCTGCTTGACGGCATCCTTCCAAAGTTGATTCAGGCAATGGATCTCCCTGATCCAAATAGCATTGTGCTCCACACGGATATTGTATGAAGTGACAAATCTGACCAATCTGCTTCTCCAACGTCTCAACAATACGGATCGATTCATCAACAACTTCAGGGCCAATTCCATCACCTTTCAAAACAGCAATCTGATAAACACGATTTTCCAAAGACTTCTCTCCAGTTTTTACTGAAATTCCATTTTCTTCTGCGTTTATCACTCGCACTAACAATCTATTTCGCAGATTAATTCTAATAGCATTGGTAGAAAACCCAAAGAACTGTGAGTTCCAACATAGGCTCCAAACCCACTCACAAAAAATTCAAAACAACACTCAGTAACCATTTAGAATACAATGGCCGCTAAACGATTCAAACAGGTGATTATCAAGCACTAGCTAAAACTGAAAGCCAAGGTAAAAACCGAAAACAGCCCGTTAATCCTAATCAGATTTCCAATCACCAGAACCAGGGAAACCTAAAAAATACAATAACCTACCCGATTTAATGACAACTTCAGATCTTAATTCTAGGATTTCGCTCACAACCTAACGTACCATAACCACTTATCCAAATCTCAATAGAAAATACCTGATCAAGACGCAAACGGGTAAAAAACCAACGATATCTTCAACGCAACCTTACTCTTGGCCTCATCAGTTTGCAGAACCAATCTTAATTCTGCGGATAGAGAAGCCCTATAGCATCGATTTGGTTCCATCCGGAATTGGCCTGAGGCCTCAGATGAATCTCTACCATATCAACTTTGTACTTCGTAGGCGGAAGTTGGATTCGAAAGATCCGCTTTTTCACAAAGATAGTTTCAGGTCTTTCTGGTTGCCACAATGAATAACTTTGCCCTACCTCATCAACAGCAACAACCCGCACAATCGCGCCTGGGTTACACGTCTCATAAATCTTCAATCCTTCCATATAGGTTGGAGACTCAAAACCAACCCGAATAAATTCAGTTTGGCTGGTGTTGTTCATTTTAGGACACCAAGCGGTTGGCCTATCTCCATGAGCGGGATAGGTGTCGGGTGAACCAAGCACTTGTTCTGCCGACCAATCGGTATCAGAGTATTGGCTACTAAATTTCACCACTCGATTTGCCCACAAGACGTTAGGATCACGATCCAGACTACTTCTTCTCTGACGAGTTGACTTGACCAAGTTTTCCAACGCTCTGATCGACAAATCAGCATAATACTTCTGATCAACTAATAATCCATCGCCAATGACCGTCAGCGTGGTAGGAACAGTCCTAATTGGGAAACCAACCGCAAACTCAAACAAATCCCACTCAGCTCGATTGAATCGGACTATAGGAAAGTTGATTTGTTCCAGATTATCCGTCTTCTTTGCAAACCGACCTTCCTCAGACGAATGATCCCCCATGATGCCAACAACCTGTAAACTGCCTTTCTTATCTTGAAAAAATTTGCTTAGTGTGTGCAGATTGGTCTTGGATTCGTTAGAAGAGAAGAAGTGAAGAATTATAATTTTGTCTGAGAAGTCGGGCAACCGAATTTCGTCCCCATTGATATCGACCATCGGTGTGTCGGGGACAATCCCTTCGGATCGACGAGAATTTCTCCCTCGCCGATCCTCTTCTTCATCTGGCTGGGTTGCAGCTCGAATCTGCTCAGCAGTCTCAGTTTGGCCTGCGGCTTGGTAACTATCTGCTAATGAAGAAATCAAATACCGATTGCGGGTATCAAAGATGCCTCTTTTAAAGGTGGCAACTGAACGGTCGTAATCTCTAGCCATCATATAAATCCTTCCAAGGGCTGAAAAGACACCCTCTTGCCTGTCACCAAAAAACCCTCCGCGACCTCTTCTATTTGATTTGTCGATGCGATCAAGCACCTGTTGCAGTTGCTCGGCAATTTCCTGAACTTTGGACATCATTTCCAAATCGGCATATGCCTCGGCCAACTGCCTGTAAAGACCGTAACGGTTAGGTTGTTCTTCAATAGCTGATGTCAGGATAGTGATAGCCTGTTGTACATCTCCCTTCTTCTGGTACGCTTGCGCCAGATTAGACGAGAGTTCTACTCGTTCGGAGTCATCCGCATTGACCAAGAGTTGTTGATAGGCTTCAATTGCGCGGTCCGTTTGGTCAGCAACTAGGCAGGCAACAGCTAAAGTCAATAGATAGTTCCTCAACTGGTCAGAGTTGGGGTCACCCAAATCCCCCTCGCTTTCCACCGCAGAAGCATACACAGTTATTAACTTCGGTAACTCTTGGTGGGACGAAAAAGTTTCGATTAGCCTATCACGCAAATACTGGGCAATGCCAGGAAAGGGAGCGTTGGCCATGAGACGTTCGGACGCGACGATGAATTTCCCCAACTCACCGTCACGAGTGTATCGCTCCAATCGCCCAAACATAGCCCCCCAGTCACCTTCATTGCCTCCCCCTTTGTCTGATTGATTCCTGCCATCATCAATAGCGTAAACAGCATATTCTTGGGAAAAACCGCCTTGGCTATCAAAGTACTGGTTTTCATCAGCCGGAATGGTAGCTAAGACGGTATCCCCCCGTCTAATTTGGTAAGAAACAGTGTCTCCCGATGGACTTGATTCCCAAGTGATCAGTCTGTCCGACATCCTGTCGACTTCGTCTAATGACTCCCCCTTCTCAAATGGAATGCCTTCCTCCATCAATTCTGGTGGGAGTGGTGGGGTTGTATCTGTACCAACGACGACCATAATTTCGTTAGTGATGGCCGATTCGGCTAATTCTCTCGCATTGGCCTCAGTAATACCTCGAACCTGATATGTAATCTGAGCATCCGGTATCAGATCATAATGGTAGAACTCTACTTCATCTGGATTATCAATATGGCCTATTACTTCACCATTAGCCAAAACTTCATAGCCTTGTACTCTAGTACCGGGGTGTGGTTGCCAACTCAAAACGACATCATTTTCTCCTTCTACAGGCGAAGCAACAAAGGCCATGTGTGGCAACAACAGTGCATTGGGATCACCAGGCTGATCGACAGCGTCATTAGAAACACCTAGCACGTTGGTATCCGTACCCGGTATTTGTGCCAGTAATTTGGCTCTTGGCCTCAATTGTGTTAGTACAGAGCTTAAATCGGATAACAAGGGTGAGAGAATAGATGGTTGTGTCGAATCACTCAACGAAACAGAAAGTTGCGCGTCCACGGAACGATCACTTCCCTCTAAATAGGCCTCAACCAAAGTATGTTTGGCTATCTCAACCCGCTGCAAGAGTTGCTGGGCAACATCAGCCTCCCCTTGGGTTAAGGCAATTTGATCGACCAATTCACTGTTGTAGGTAATTTCGATTTGGTAAACTTCCGATGAGCCAGATGAGTCCTGATCCAAAATCTCGCTCCCATCGACATTGCTGGGTTCATCTAATTCATCAAACCACAAATCGGTCATCATCTTTTCGACACCGACTTCGACGGGAGGTTTTGGAAAGGTAGCCTCCAAATCCAATGAAATGGTTGTCTCCAAATTCCTGACAAGATGATTAGCAACTCTCATAGTATGGCAACGACCATCCGTAATCGTCATTGTAGCCCCATCTGGTCCACGCAACCAACCTGTTACCGAGCCTTTTTGTTGATTAGCAATGACGTCCTCAATCACCATCTCCCATTGACCAATAGAAGGATGATCAAATTGCTGCTTGTCTCCAACTTCAGTTAAAGGTGAAGCCATAATGAAGCTTAGCGGAACCGTGAAAGCCGTTGATGTGGTTGAGAAAGCCCAAATTGCTTCAGACGATGACAAACCACGAATAGGTATCTTCTCACCGGAAACTGTCGATTGATAGGCAATCATAAACTGCCCCTCTAAGTCAGATGAACCAAAATCAACTTGATAGATTTTGGTCACATCACGATCGCCACTTGTGGCCAATTTGAGCTTTGATTGAAGGACATCGTAGCGTGTCCCCGATAACAAATATGAATCAACTCCATAGACCAGGACCAAGGTCAGGTTTTCGTCCACGAATCGACAATTGAGCTCTGCCCTATATTGCAGTTTAACGTTTTCGGTTAGGTTTGAAGTACCAGCTTTAACCAAACCAATATTACTCAATTGAACTAACCCAAGAACCAGAAAGATCTGAAACAGCTTGCCGATCGGCAACAGAGCAAATTGCCGTCTAGCGAATCGGATACTGATGGATTGGATGTTGAACATCATGATTTCTCCTATTGATCCAGCTTGTGTTCAGCGCCGATTAGTTGACCATCGTAATCGAGGAACTTAAGGTGGGTAGGTTTCACCGTGTGAAGTAATGCTAGTTTCCACTCTGTAGCCCCAGTCCATTGTGGTTCATATTCGATTTCAGATTCACCAGCTTGGGCAATCTGAACTGACTTGGTTTCAACAGGGGCTGTGCCCTGGAGAATCAGCAGGTCCGCGTTACGCTGAATATGGGTGATTTCCGGCTTTGCCTGCGGAATCACCTGATTCAGGTAAATTGTGCGATCTTGGATGAACGTAGCTAGGTCTTCTGGTGATGTGCCTCCAGTTATCCGGTGATAATGTTGAAGCCGAGTTCTCAGATAGTCCACGTTAAAGTATTTATTCATCATTTCTCGCATAAAACCGAAATAGAGGTGCTGGTGCTTGGGACTTCTCTGGAACCGCTGGATAATGGGACTTGATGCCCAAACCGACATGTTGGCACGCCCATAACCCCATTCGTTGTCCCAACTGAGCAATTCCCACCTTTTGCTTTTACCGGGACGATACAAATAAGCATTTTGACCTGACCTGTTACCAATGAAATCCCAGTCGCCAACGACCACCCGAGTGGCAAGCATCCGCATCCACTGTTCGACGTTAATATGTTTTTCCATGACCTCTTCGTACTGATCATCAGGTGCATAGTTCATTACTTTCAACAGATCAAATAAATTGTCAAAATCTTCTTCATTTTCACGTGACCTTGGTTGGTAATTCCAGCGATACAGATTAGCATCCTCACTACCTAGCCATTGGAAATCAGCTCCCCTGCTCTCGAAGTTACCTGTGTCTCCAAAGTCACCCCGAAAATCGAAACGTGAGCTTACCTCGAACAACTGTTCTCCAGCATCCTCTGGGTAGAAAATCGACAAGAAACGGCTGTTGGGTGGTAGAATATCTTCCCAAACCGGGTGTCCCTGGTCACTGTTGAAGCGGACGGTAATCCATTCTTGTTGGCTTGATGGTAACTGCATCTTGCGCAACAGATAATAGGATAATCGTTCGTTGTAATAGCCCTCAGGGGAATTGTCGTTGCGGTCAAATCGCGCCATTTGTTGTACACCGTTCAACTTCTGATCGGCATGGAAACGGATTTTATAGCCACTTGGAGATCCACCTCTCCCTCGTCGGTATGGACTACCAGTCCACCGACAACCAACTTGGTAATAGATGTCGGTTTCGTTAAAAATGAAGGTGGCATTCATCATCTGATTGCTTAAAGAGGGACGATTTTCGATCTCTCGCACGTCATCCCCTTGCATAACAATCCGATAACTTGGCAGCTCCGGCTTAACCCGATCTCGGTTTCTCTCGACACGATATAGTCCCGGTGATCGGATGTCCTTGGGCCAAGTTCCTGTTATCCCTGCTTTATCAATCGCTTGAACATAGAAGGCAACTGTCTGAGACGCCGAATGGGATGGAATTTGCGCCTGGTAATGATAGTAGCCATCCTTTTTCTTGGTATCTAATACCATCGACACTTCTTGATAAGTCGACGAAGTAACACTGAAAAGGGATTCAGTCCTGATAGACGATGAAGACTGTGCTACCCTATCGGGCTTGTAGTATAACATCACCGACGAAATCCCGTCCGAGTCAAAAACCTGAACACTGACAGTAACCATATCTGTTGCAATGGGGACAACAGGCGCATGAACCGGATTCTTGAAAACTGGTCCCGTTTGCGATTGATAGACGGAGTTTTTATCGCCTGGCGTACCCGCCCGTTTGGACATTGGAATCCGATGCATTCCCGCCATTTGGTTGCCAGAACATCTGGTCAACAGCAGATTATTTCCCTTTTGCCACTTGGCCCAAAATGAGATAGTATACGCTTTTCCTTCTTCTAATTCCGATTCTAATGGAATTTCAATATGGTTTGGTCCCGTATTTCCCGCGCCAGAGGCAACCAATTTGAAATTTTTCTGACCATGTTGAGGCTCATCAGCAACCGTGTAGCCATCAATGTGAGTACCAATGATGGCCCAATCTTCCAATCCATATTCAAACGATCCATTGGTAATCCATTCACCTTGACGACGTGAGGAACGGGCGAAGAAGGGGGTGTCGGGAGAGGTCAGACGAATGTCATCGATCAAAACCTCTCCCGCTCCCTGTAAGTGCATGTGAAACTTAGGCCACGCCTGTTCGCCTCTGAATTGGGTGCAGGTTCGGGTGTAGCTGAAATACTGCCATTCAGCTTTGTCTCGTTCGTCACTACCTGACCATGCCTGATAATTACTATTATCTTGGTAGGGGTTTATTAACTCCAAACTAGCTCCATAACCGTCTGCCGACTTAGGCCAATGGCCTCCGTCATAATAGTGCACCTGATCCACTTGGTTGCCCAAAGTATCTTCTAGGCGTATCTTGTCTTCGCCGTTGCTGAGTGTTTGCTTAAAGTTACCAATCACCTTATTAGCAAGTAGCCCGTACTGTGAAAGAAGCCAACCTGCATTCTTGGCCACCACCAAGTAGGCGTCGGGCGCGAGAGCCGTTCTTTTTGGGAACTTGAAAGAGATACCGCCTGTGATCGACCATCCTGAAAGGTCAGCGTCTTCCATCCCACGATTATAGAGCTCGACGTACTCACCTTTGGCTGAGCTATTAGCGGGATGATACATGATTTCGTTGATGACGACATTAGTGTTGAGTTCGACTTTGTTGGTTTTTTTAAGTGATGTGGGCATAAGATACCACTCACTCATGCCATCAGGATAACGTCCCCAACTCAGATGGGATTCCGTAGATGTCCTTTGGAATTGACAGACGTCAAGTACTTGTGAAGCCGATGGACTGGTGAAGAACAGACGTTCGTTTTTCAGGTTGAGCTTGAAATTGAGTTGGCCGGAGTTAAAAACAACATAGCTACCAGCAGAAACTTGGGTGTCTGCTGGAATCTGATACTTCTTTAACTTTGCGGGGTTGTCACTCAACCAATATCCGCTAATGTCAATGGTATTCGCTGTTGGATTATAAATTTCGATCGAAACAGGCAATGGAGTGCGACGATCCTCATAATCGGGAAAAATTGCAATTTCGTTAATAACAGCAGAAGCTAAATCATGTTTATTCTGCTGACGGTAAGAATATCCATTTGCTTTCCCTGGAGTACCACCCATATTGGTACTTGACCGCCAATTTTCGGCTCGATTGGGATGTAGACGGGGTGAAATTTTAGCTAAGGTGTGCCCCGTTCCGTCTGCAGCCATCGGCCATTTCCCTCGATCACTGTAGGCAAAATCAACAATTGACCCACCAGCCGGATCGCTCAGTATCAAATGATCTTTTCGGTTGTTTAGTGATCCTTGAAAGGGACCAAACACAGGGACATCAATCATCCAATCATAAGATTTGGCATACCATTGCTTCAACTTTTCTGGACTTTTAGCGACCAAGAAGTAGGTCCTCGGTTCGATAACCGTCCCTTCTGGAAATTGGAGTTTGATGCCTTGTGTAAACTGCCACTGCCCAAGATCTAAACGATCAGCTTTTTCGTTATAGAGTTCAATAAACTCGTAATCAATACCGTTGTTTTTCGCAGAAGTGTCTACCTGGTATTCCACCTTTTTAGGTTTCCTAGTTTCGCCAGGTGGATTATACATCACCTCCGTCACCTGAACGGCATCGACTGGCAACAAACACAACCAGCTAAAAATTAACATGAGTAAGAACTTCACTAAAATATGATAGAACATAAAATGAAAGTGCTCCTCCACCTTTGGGTGGATTCTATTTCGACTTTTGGAGTTGGTACATTGTCGTTCAACTAATAAAGTGGCCTCGATTACATCTCTAAATCGTGCTCGAACAGTATCCTGAGAGAGGAAAAAGCAGAACACATCGCAACCCAAATCCCGTAATTTTCTAAAACAGTTGCGAACACACCATTATAACAGAATTGTCACACGTGTGACAATTTCATATCAACCTACCATTTGCGCATAAGCCGAATTCACATCACCAACAAGTGACTGCAAAATACCTATACAAAAAACCTGTGTCGTAGGATAGGGTTGTAATACCAATAATTTATTGTTAGAAAACACCAATGGCCGTTTCTAACATCCATTTACGGGCGTAATCGATCTGCTCCACCCGTCAACCAACCCAGATCAAACTGATCAAATGAAATTGTTTCGTAAGGGTCAGTTTCCCCTCGTTCGTATAAACAACAGATCCGCTGCTCCGCATCCAGACATAGATCGGAATAAGCTGCCGGTCCTGCGTGTAAAACTTTGCCATTACTCCATGTTTGACATTCATCATAGCTAATCCGGATAGTCATCCTTTCCCTGTTCATACTTGCTGGATTTGAGAAAAGAATCCGATTCCTATTACTTAAAATTTCCTCAGTGTATCGAATCAAGCTAGCTTGGCATACAGGTTCAATCAATTCCTCTTCCCAACATCCTTCTTGGAAACTATCTCCTTTGTTATGACTCCATGACCCCACACGGCACTTCTCACCAACATAGTTTCGACTATTCAAGTAAAGCAATCCATCCACCGTTTCCACCACAGCACATTCATTCGTTCCATTCTGTGCACTTCCACCAATCTGCCATCTTCGTCCATGGTCATCACTATATAAAACATGAGAATGGTAAGGATCTGTTTTTCGGTCTAGATCGACTCCAACCATATGATCACAAGGAATCACGAGTCGTCCACTTCTCAATTGAATACCATGACATGGACCGGTCGCATACCAAGTCCAATTAGCAAGTTTTACTTCGTCAGTAATTTCCTCTGGTTCCAACCATGTTGCCCCATCATCCTTACTAGAAGTTAACCAAACTGTTCTGGGCGCTTTCCCCTGACAAATTAATGACTCATGCCCATCTCCTAAATTCCTGCAAAACAGCAACCAAACCTTCCCAGTTAATTGATCAACTACCGGAGCTGGGTTTCCCGAAGTATCCCCATTACCATACACAACAACCTGATGATCTGTCCATGTATCACCACCATCAAAACTTCGTTTAAGTAGCAAATCAATATGACCAGCATCACCACCACCAAACTTCCGCCCCTCACAAAAAGATTCTTTTGCTGGTAATACACATTTATTCTCCTTGTAGAATTGGCATATTCACCGCATCCGATCGGCGCAAGTGCATATCCTTTTCCATCGAATGTGGGTAACGTAGTGGGACTGACGAAACCTCATTTAACTGTAACATCAGATCCTTTTCCAACTCCCAGCCAGAACAGCCAATATTGGATTGAATTTGCCCAACTTTCGTGGCACCGACAATGACCGAAGTAATCGTATCTTGATCCAAGACCCAGCGCAACGCAACTTCAGCCATGCTTTTGCCCAAATCCTTAGCAATCCTATCAAGCATCTCGACTGTATGCTGAATCCGTGGTTTCAGGAAATCATCCATTGTAGCTTGCGTGTAATTTAGGCGACTATCCTTCGGAGGCGATTGATTTGGTTTGTACTTTCCAGTTAAATATCCAGCAGCCAAAGGCCCCCAAACAACAACACCAATCTCTTTCTCTTTGCACAGTGGGAGAATTTCCTCCTCAATATCCCTAGTCAACAGGTTATATTTCGGCTGCAAACTCTCGTATCGCGCAAAATTCTTGGTTTCACTGATCCATAATGCATCACATAACCGCCATGCATACTCATTACTACAACCGATATATCGAACTTTTCCTTGATGAATCAAGTCATCCAAAGCCCGTAACCGTTCCTCAGTTGGTGTTTCACGGTCAACATGATGCACTTGATATAAATCGATGTAATCGGTTTGGAGGCGTTTAAGGCTGTTCTCTATTTCAGAGATAATATGCCATCGTGAAGTACCAGAATCATTAATATCAGATCCTATGGGATTAAAGACTTTAGTGGCAACAACCAATTTGTCACGACTCCCCTTTTCCTTAATTAGCTTGCCCAGAATCTGCTCGGATCGACCATCCGCATAGCTATTCGCAGTATCAAAGAAATTGATTCCCGCTTCAACTGCCAGATTGAATATTTCCCTTGATCGGTTTTCATCTATTCCCCAATCATTAGTGCCGAACGTCATGGTACCGAGACATACTTCTGAGACCTTTAAACCCGTTCTACCCAAATGGCGGTATTCCATATTTCCTTTTCCTTAAAAATAGGTTAGTATTAGATAATTAACATGTTTTTCTGTTAGCAGGTTGACCTTAACTTTTCGTATCGTTTTGGAAACGATACTGAGGTTAGAATTCACTTTAAAAGTAAAACCAGCAAGAGAGCAAAATCACCATGGTTGTTGATCCCAATAACAAGAATAAAAAACTAGAGATCAGGAGATTGGGACGAACTGAATACCAAGTCACCTGCTTGGGATTAGGAGCCTATAGACTTACAATTGACTTTGGAATTCCTCGAGAGCAGTCATTATCACTTTTACATTGTGCGGTGACTTTGGGTATCAATTACATGGATACAGCACCGCAGTATGGAGCTGGTGAAAGTGAAGAATTAATTGGACGTGTCCTACAAGAACATCCAAACCAGCAAGTTCATATTAGCTCAAAAGTTGGGCATCTAGGCGAAACAATCGTCAGATCATTTGGTCCTGATGCCTATCAAAATGACGACTGCATCAGACGAGTCATCGAACATTCCCTCTGGTTACTACAAAAAGACCATCTAGAGATGGTTTTTGTCCACGAACCGGAAATGAAAATTTGGGGGTGGGACGAAGAGACACTGGATGCTCCAGTACTCCGGACTCTAGAGAAACTCAAGGACGAAGGGACGATCGGTGCCATTGGTCTCGGTAGCAATACAGTAGAATTCCCCAGCAAACTAGCGGAAACAGGCCGCTTTGATGTAATAGAAATTGCTAACGGTTATACCCTATTAACACACAGACTCGAAGAACACATTCTTCCCGCAGCACAGAAATACGATCTCGGAATTGTCGCTGGTGGTCCGTTTCGCGATGGCCTATTAGCTACCAAACAATACGAAAAAATCGAAACTCTACGAAGAGATAAAGAACAAACCGGATGGATTACAGAAAAGACCTTGGATCGGCTTTACTTTCTTTATCAACTAAGTGACGAAACGAACCTACCCATGTATGAACTAAGCCTCCGTTACATCTTAAGTAATTGCTCCATCCATTCCGTTATTCCCGGGGCACAGAATCCAGCAGAAGTTGAGGCCAACTACCAAGCTGCTTTGAAAGGCCCATTACCAACAGATGTTTTGGAGGCCATTAGAAAAATTCAACATAAAACCTCATAATATGAAGAACCGTTTTGTACTACCCATAACCCTTCATGAACCAATAACCTCAATCCCTCCACGACATTTCCATTAAGGGTTACGAAAACCTCCAGTTTGTTTCTGCCACTAGGATCAAAACAATCTAGAGATTCACAATTCTAGCCTCTTCCAAAACGCTCATGAGTTTTGACTTTCAAATCTGGTAACTTCTCCCAATAACGGGCAGTAGGGGAGTCACGCCAATCTTTATCCAGTTCATCCCAAGAAAATGGATCGCCCAACCAATTAAAATGCGGTTGCAACCACCCCTCCGTTATAACATGACTTTCACCTGCATACCGAAAATCGATTGACAAACGGAGGACATCTGACGTATGGTTGTCAGCGGCAGCATGAACAGTAAGAGATTTAAATAGCAGCAAATCTCCCATACGGTAGTCTGTCTGAAACCAATCTAGATCAGCATCGACAGGCACTATGTTTCCACCTGGACCGGGTGCAGGGTGAGGAGCGAGAAAACCAGACTTGTGGCTACCCACCAATAATTTCAACCCTCCAACTCCCACTGGAACATCGCCCAGCGGTGCCCAACAGGAGATGATCTCCGTAGACCCTCCAACGTAAAGCCAGTCCTGATGCGGCTGTGTGCCACGCTCATTATCACGAGGAAACGCAATCCGGGCAATTGTCATGGGCAAAGCGAAAACCGACTCCTGAAATATATCTTCCATAATTTCATGAACTCGATGATGAAGTTTCAACCGGTGGAAGGCTTCCAAAGACTGTAATTTTGCGTATACTGGACGCCATTCTTCCTGTCCCTCAAGAACCGGAGGATGATCAGTTAAACCATCCATCAAATTAGTCCCATCACGCAACCAACCAACTTCCTGACAGAATTCGAGGATTGATTTTCTCAGACCCAACACCTCATTTTTAGGTAGAATATCCCTTAAAAACAGATAACCATCATCGCGCAATTGCCGACGAAGTGATGGGGGATCGCCAAGCAGGTGGTTGGATTCGACGAAGTATTTCATCGATTCTCCTTTGTAAGTGATTTGTAATTTCCCGTCAAACTTCGGATGAAGTTTTAAACAAACAAAACCCACATATTATACTCTATAAATTCTTTGTCATATAAGAAATACTGGTTGCCCGAGTAACATGGGAATAGTTAAAAATCTTCTGTTTAAGGCACTACCGGCAAGAGCATAAAGCTAGAGAGATCAATTTGCACATCCTTCACTTATCCAATGCTGAGGACTAAATCAAAGGAGGAAAACAAAATCTCGACTTACAATCACAGAAGCCCTAAAATCAACGAGGCCCTGTCCCTAGATACTTCTCAGTCGTTGTCACACAAACTGATCCGATGAGAGAATCACTGGAAGCCACCGCATTTCGCCTGAGTACTGACAGTAGAACACAACTGCTTATCCTACCCATAGAAGCCCAATATCATTGAAACCTAATCGAAGTTTTTGCCAGACAATAACCAAAGTGTAAGAAAATAGGTTTAACCGAGAAAACTGGACGATAAGAGATACTCTCCCTTCCTTCGTCAGAGCGCTACGGCCCACGAAAACTAGTTTTAATCAAGTTGCTTGATGTAAATATCACGGAACTGAATCAGACTTGATGCCGGAGAAAATTCTCCAGTTTCTTTATTGATTCCACCATGATGTTGTAGGGCAATTGCCCCTTTCTCGGGCAAATCTGGGGTCTGCGCATTATCAATCACTATTTGATCATTCAAAGCGACATTAACTCGATCTCCTTTCATGGTGATCTCCATTACATTCCACTCTCCAACAGGATTGTCAGCACACACCTTAGGAACCGCACTAGCCCTGACTTCAGCGGTCATAGACTTGTCATTTCTATAGTTCCAAAGTTCCCCAGACCCAATAGGCCAACACCACAAATTCACCTGTCCTTTCGCCGTACCACGCAGATAGATCCCTGAATCGGCATTGGGTCTAAGTTCCTTAATAACCTCACCGTTTTCATCCGTTTCGTATGAACCATCAGGAAGAATAGTTGGCATTGGATAAAATCCAGATGTTTGCTTAAAACGCCATGAAATTCGAAGAATAAAGTTGGCGAAAGTTCCTTCAGTCCACAAATTCTTATCACCACTTGCTTCTGACTGAGCATCATAGTCAATAACCCCATCCACGACTTTCCAATGCCCATTATCTCCTTCTGGTATCTTCCAACCACTGAAATTTTGACCATTGAAAAGTAGAATAAACCCTCTTTCAATGAGTGTTGCATGACTTACCGATGTGTCTTGTTGCATAGTGACCTCCACTGTTTTTATTATTTGATTTATCTTTATAGATTTCTGAAATCAATTGCACAGTGATTAACGACTAACTTGCCATGATCCCTCAATAACTGTCAGACTTCACCCAACATGTTCTCCTGTAACTCAAACAGCCCAATGAGATTCTTCAACACTAACCTAGTTGCAAATTGCAAATTCACTAATAGCAAAGTCCTTCTAATTCAATATAATTCATACATTACCAACCGACCATCAAGCCCCCCATTAGAAAGTTGCTTTCTCCATGACGGTTTTAAACCTAAATTCTTAATGTATTTACGCTGACCAAAGTACACATAAGCAGTTGAACCACAACAACGCCGCTTCAGAAAATCGCCAAATCTTTTATAAAAATCACCAAGGTCAACATCTTTGCCTGTCCGTATTCCATAAGGAGGGTTACACACGATCGTCTTACCTTCTATGCTCGGAATATCAAATACGTCCTTCTGTTCAATATTAATAACATTTTTTTCATCAACTATGGAGCAATTATGGGTTGCAGATTTGACAGTTCCCAGACATAAATCACTTCCTGCAATAGTATTTTTTGAGAGCTCTATTCTCTTTTGTAATCCTTTTTGCTTGACCCGCGCCCACAGCAATGGATCAAAATCTGGCAACCTTTGGAACCCAAAATTTGCACGCGTTATAGCAGCAGGAGTACGAGAAGCAAGCATATACCCCTCGCAAAGCAACGTCCCTGCACCACAAAATGGATCATACAAGGGCACACTAGCATCCCAACCAGAATACTTAATGATGGCAGCTGCCAAGGTTTCGATCATTGGAGCCAGTACGGTTTCCTTACGATAGCCCCGTTTGTGTAATGATCCGCCGGAAGTATCCAAGCTAACTGTCGCTTTATTGTTTTCAATATGCAGGTTGATCCATAAATCCGGATTTTTTCGACTAACTGAAGGACGCTCACCCTTGTGCGACCGAAAGTAATCCACGATGGCATCTTTTAAACGCAAGGCAGCAAATTTTGAATGCTTGATAGCACTATGTGATACGGTAGCAGAAACCGCAAACGTCTGAGAAACATCCAAAAAATCTTGCCATTCAATTTGTGAAGACACTTTGTAAAGATATCGATCTGAATGACAATCAAACAATATTAGCGGAGCTAATACACGATGAATCAAACGCGCTTCAAAATTGATTGTATAAAGAACCTCTGGGGTTGAATTAAAATAGATACCCCGATAAACCTGACGAGTATCATGACCACCCAAAGACAGAATTTCTTTTTCCGCAATATCTTTTAAATCATCAGCTACCTGAGCAAAATAGCGGTTGGTTTTTTGGTAATTGTACATATAGACATATAAACTAAGTTCAAGTTGGTCTCAAATAAGCCGCAGTAACAATAAACTGCGAATATAGTTCCTGGTCTCAGTAATTTACTCATAAGTATTTACGACAAAGTTAACAATTCGACAAGAATATCCCTTACTTTGCATATTCTTTTGGTTAAGCAAACGAACCTCTAGCTGGTGTTTTTTCCGCTTCTCCAATTCAGTTTCAAGCATATAAACCCAAGGAATATGTAAACTTTGACTCCATTTGGTATACAGATCCTGTTTTTTCCATTTGCCATTATTAATCCGATACTCAATACTCCCAGCATCTGGGCCAGCGATAACAAACAATCCAACAGCACTTCCTATAAAACTCAGTTCAAAACTATCGCCTGGATTCTTACCCACTAACATAGGAACATTCACAAAACCTGGTCGTATTCCGCCACCCACAGTATTTTGCCAATGAGGATCCACCTTGAAACCATTAACCTTTTCTATGTTATCAGGTGATAACAACATACCAGCTTCGTAGCAGAACTCATCCAATTTTTCAGGTTGATAATATGCTTTAATTTGACCATTCGCTGCACCAGGTTTATCAACCCAAGCGACTTCAAATAAACGATTAATCGTGCGAAAATAAAGTTGATGACCAAAAGGCGACGGATGCAGATCTTTGAAGTCATTTTCCCACGAAAATTCTTCACGATTAATACGTTCCGTAATTTCCAGTGCAAAGTTGATAGAAGGCAAATTATAATGGGCCGCAACCCTTTCATGGTTCTGAATAACTTTTGGTATTTTGTCGTTGTTATATTCCTTCATTTTTTCCGGATCGACAAAATACATTAAAATAATGTCAATGTTTGGATTAATGTTACGGGCATGACGAACAATACCTTCCATACCACGAATTTGTTCCTTATCTGACCTACCATTATAAAAGTCATTGACAGCGGCCTCCTCAAAGATAAGATCCACCCGTCCATTTTTAAAAGCATCACGCACTAGGCGATACGCTCCTGGAGTAGAACCAGTTGACGGAATCCCAGCGTTAATAAAATCAAACTTAGTTTCTGGGAAGCGATGTTCCAATTCAACACAAACCATCTCTCGCCACCCTGACATGAAGGTAATTGACCCTCCTAAAAACACCACACGCCCCACCCCTGTACTTTCAAAGATCTGTTTAGAATTCGCCAGCCCGTGGCGCAAAGCAAAGTAGTCTGCATTGCTCGTAACAATACCTCCAGTAAAAATAAGTGAGCAAATAGATACAAATGTCTTCATATTAATGAATGTCCAGCAAAAAGAATTTTAGCTTCGATAAACGTAACGAAACCGAAAGCACTAATTATCAACGATATTTACAAGAACAGGGCTGAGAAAATTGCCGACCACTCCAGATTCCAAGATTATTAAAACACCAAAATCATCTACTTACAAAAGGGTTGGTTTGATGGCACTTACAATAATTGTCTGATTTATCTTTATACTCAATCTCAGAGACCTTTCTTGACACAGAAATACTAACACTAAATCGGTATCTAAAACAACAGATTGCCCCACCCTCAAGCACCTCTACTTATACCATTATACTAATTAAGCTCTCGTAAGGATAACGCTCACCAATTTTGATTCAATACATTGAGCTCGAAGCGGATAATTTCTGTTCAACTTCAAAATCTCTATGCTATAATACTCCTGTTTGATCTACAGTACGAGGGTAATTTAAAAATCAAGAGACTACAAGTCACTATGGACAAAGTTGCAATCGGGTTTTCAGTCCTTTGCGCAATCCACTGTATGATCCTGCCTGTTGCTTTGACCATGATCCCTATTCTCATAGTCACGCCACTAGGAAATGAGAATTTCCACCAATTTATGATATGGTTGGTTCTACCTACCAGCAGTCTTGCCTTTACATTGGGATGTCGTCATCACAAAGATTTGATCGTGATTATCCTAGGATTTATCGGTTTAATGTTAATTGGGCTGGGCGCGTTTTGGGTAGTACACGCTTGGGATGAAACTGGAGAGCGGGTAATCACTATACTAGGAGGATTAGTGTTAGCATTTGCTCACTTTCGTAATCACCACCTCTGTCGATCAAATGATTGTGAATCCTAATTCAAACGCTTCCGTTGTATATCCATGGTTAGAAACGGCCTAGCTTGACCCGACCGGGACTTTCTCCAACCAACTTTCCTGTGTCCATTTTGCACACTCATTTTCTTTTTGAACTCTTAGAAAATTATTGATACCAACTAGACCACACAATTCAATGTCGCATCTATAGAGAAACTCACGACACGCAAGTAATCCTGCCAAACTCACTACTTAATGTCCTGCAACTCAATTCATATGTTTGTTAACGATCTCGTTGTTTTCAATTAGCTAACGCATTGAATCCGCTTTCTTTGCTTTTTAGACTCAGGTTAAACAACGAAAATAGTATAAAGGCTGTAGCAAACAAAATATATCCGTAGATGACAATCAATTCCGAAACAAAGACCGAAAAGGAAGCAATAATTATAAAAAAGAAAAATAAATATTTAATTAAATAATCTCTAGAATGTTCGTTAACTTTGAAACATTTTTCCCAATAAATAACCAAAGGAATGAAACAAAATAAACAGGGAATACTATAGTCGTATGCGAGCGTAGGGTAGATAGTTAGTATAATCCCAGAACCCATAAAATAGGGAACTAGGAACAGAAACTTATTCTTACACTTCCTAATATTAAAATATCCCAGAACAACTAGAAAAAAAGGTAAAATTTTAACTATAAATCTAGGGAACAATTTCATTAAGCTAAGCCCTTGAGGCTCATATGTAATCTCTTGGTCAAAAAGTCCGATTAAAAAATGAATGCCATATTCAAAATAAAGTAAAAAGAGAAAAACAACCGTTAATGGAAATACCAATGCTAGATACATACTATATCTTAATTCTTTAATGCTCTTTGAATTTAGCACCCATAGCAAAAAAACTAAAAAGATAAATGGAAATGAAGTCCACTTAACATAAGCAAATAGTGCTGATATGAATATATAGTACCCATTTCTGTTAACCAACCCTAAAAATAACCATAAATAACTGAGAGAAACGTACAGGGAAAACTGCCCCCGTTCAAACCATGAAAGGCCTACAGGAGTGAGAAACAAACAAAAGTTCACCAGTAAGATTACAGGAAAAAGGTCTTTTTCTATCCGCAGAATTTTAAAAGCGTAAATGAAGGATACAAAGAATAGCAACATTTGGACTAACATATGCAGAAAACTGGCTAAGCCATATTCGAATTTGCAAAAACTAAATGAATAGACAGCATGTATAAAAGGAGCATATCTCGACGGCCTCTGCCAAGGATCAAGGGTATCTTTTGTATAAGCTGTCGTTAAAGAAGACAACTTCTGAGATGGGAAATAGATTTGGGCAAAATCAGCGGCTAATCTGTGAAAAGCCTCATATTTCAATGTAAAAGTATTTTCAGGAACTCTCATAAAACCATAGCGAGGTAAAGGTTTGAGATAAAGCCCAGAAGAGTCTCCATAGATCATATCCTTTGACAGCAGAATGAAATTGTACAAACTCAAAGGTTGCAATACAATAAAGGTAATTATGAATAATGGTTTTCTCACCTTCTTAAAAAAGGAAATGAGTTTCATACTTCTCACCTATTAAACCCAAATTTCAAAACAAAGAATTCGGAACCTGCAAACACATAATCCTTAAATTCTAATACCTATTAACATAATGAAGAAGATAGATTACAAAGTTTGTACTTTGAGTACGTCTAAATCCTAGCACACATCCACCACACAACAAAACCTTTCGTCTTCGTATACCCTATTATAATTGAGAATATACTGTATTCAACAATTCAGATCTTAAAAAACTAAATATCATCAAGAGGATAAAGCTTACGTCCTAAACGACTAAAAGTTAGATCCTTTAAAGTGTGTATACTAGGTTCAGATACGACATAAATTGCTCCTGACCAGGCTTCGAACCCAGCACGAAAGTGCGCTGCAGACTTAACTCCAATATACTTCATCCGTTGCAGATCTAGATTAAGCATGCGGGAAAAAGCCGTGTCAAAAGGTTGCTCACGCTGAGTGACTAAAAGTACATGAACTCCATCCTGCTCGATATGCGCTGAAGGTCCCATGTTCCCAGCCAAACCTGAATACATTGGACCATCATAATGGAAATGACCATCAGACAATGCAACGACTTCAGCCTTCATGGAGATAATATCGCCCTGTAGTGGTGACGATTTCCCTCCCACATCCAACACCAGTTCTGCTCCTACACCAGCTTTTTGACATTGAGCAATTGATTCAGGATCAACTATGTATAAAACACAAGAGTCTCGAAGCTCAGCCTCTATAAACGTCCATAGCATACCGGTACTGTCACCTGGAGACCCACCACCTGTATTATCCCATACATCAGCAAAAATAATCGGGAAACGGCCATCTAACTCAGCTATCTGCAAGGCTTCACTCGTTGACAATAATGGATAATGCCACTCTGTTCGCCGTTCAAATAGCCAAGATCCGAGCTGATCAGCATAAACTTGAGCTAAATTTTGGTCATTATCAGTCACAATATAAACTGATGCCCCCATATTCGGCACATCAGCCAAATAATAACAGGTAGCAATCGAACCGCAAATCACACCAGGTTGTGCAGTAACCCTATGCAATTCAGCAATAGCTTCCCGCATTGGCGAATGTGCTGTCACTTGATTCATCCCCCAGAACATTGGTATTTGGTGCAAAGCCATCGTTGGGCACACGCCATCCTTTAAAATCCGCATCAGAATATCTACACATTCTCGACTCCGTTCAGCCATATCAATTTCGGGATAGCTCTTTCGACCAAGTAGCACGCTCGCCTGATCAACCATTTTTTGGGACACATTAGAGTGAATGTCTAGCTGAACTAAGATTGGCACATTCGGGCCAACCAATTGACGTACAGCAGCCAAAATATATCCCTCAGCATCATCAATACCATCTGCTTGACCTAAGTTCCCAACCACCATTGATCCATGTAAACTCAATAGCACCGCCTCGATAGAACCTGCGTCAGCTATTCTGCACAGTAAATCATCTAAAATAACATCAAACAGATCCCGCGGTGTGGGGCCACTTGGTTGAGCAGTAGCAAGAACGGTTGGAACTAGCTTAAAATCATGAATTTTTGCTCCATCGATGAACCCTCCCATGGGACTATTAGTTCCATGAAACATATTTAAGATCTGATTTCCGTGCAGATAAAATCGATCTTTATAGCTTTGCAGGTCGGTTGCAACAGTTGTAAAAGTGCTAGTTTCGTGACTAATTCCGCCGATAACAACTCTCACTCGTTTATCCTCTCTTTTTTATCTCAATTCAGGAAACATCGAATTACAGTACTATCCAAGAATCGTTGATCTATCACAAAAATCTCCAGTTATTTTTCGATTAACCAAAAGATGGTGCGACTACTGCACCTGAACCATAACGAAGGGTGAAACATCCAGTTATGTAGACGTGCCGTTCGGTAAGCTAAGCAGACCCATCCTAAAACAGCCACACTTAAAATAGTAATCACCAATCCCAGATAAAAACTACGGGAATAATAACGCAAATAAATTTGATAAACGCCAATATGATCGAGCCGCAATGCAATTAGCCCATTTTCATTGAACAATTCCCCATGATCAGTATACCAATCAGAATGATAATTTTGGTTAATAATAAGGATCTCAGGTTTTTTCAGCTTGACCTCAACGCCAATCGAGTTTGGCCGAAATGTGCTACTTACACTATTACCAGCCTTTAAGAGAAAAGCTTCCCCTCGATATTCAGGGTTTGGAAGATAATTGTTATCAGTATCCACAAAATATTTAGGGACAGCATTTTCTTCAAGTGGGACGCCTGTATACCAATCAATCGTCCCTATATTCCTCAGGAGATTAAAGTATGTAATAGCAAAGGATGGCTCTTTACGATTTCTCTGCAAATCTCAACTTTTACGTTAAAAAACCCTGATTTCGATTGGGTCAATTGAGGACGAACAAAATTGTAAGTTTCACTTTGGATTTTTGCCACTCTCGGATAAAGAAATCCTATGCCAAGTGTAATCAAAATAACAACGATTAAATGCTCCGACCATCAGGGATGGAGACGTCTTAAAAGTACAAAAAACTGCCCAGAGGCTATAGCAATAGTAAAAACGATCTGAAAACTAAAATATTTGATAGGTTGCTGAACAGCATTGAATATCGGCAAATGCCACAGCAACTCGAATAAATCAATAGATATATTATTAGCAAGGACCAACCAGACAAATAATATTAGAACTATCCCCCAAAGCAGAGATTTCCTCCAGAAAACAAATGCAACAATTACAAAAAGTAGAACCGGAAGCCATCCAACGGTGACAAGTCCCTGTTTACCTTTCCACCCAATCGTTTCCTGCCAAAGTCGTTCAAATATGTAACCAGAAAAGTTATAGGTTTCAGGATAGAAGAACAAATCAATATTCCCTAAGCCACCTTTTTCATTTATGTGCTCAACAGCTGGTAGAATTCGAACCATTCCAACAAAAAACGTTATGCCGATAGCTAAAAGAAAAACCTTAATCGGTTGAGTGTCAATCCGATCAACCGATTTGCTCTTAGGAAATATCCCGAACCCCGGAATTAGATTGAGCAAGCAAACCAATCCAACGTAAAACATCCCCATGAAGCAATTCAATTTCCCATCGGAAAGCATGGTGTAGAACACAATCGGCAAAATTATAATCGAAAGTTTATAACCACGGCAGGCTAACCCTATCAATAGTAAACACAAGGGAAGAAAGGTCGCATAAACCTCGTTGGGGTTTCCATCTTGGACTCGCAACGGAACAAATAAACTTAAGCCAAAAACCAATGCCGAAAAAAGTGATCCCCACTGTGTATATCCGAGGATGCAACGTGCAAAAACATAAGTTGCTAATCCGCCAACCAACAACGAGAAAAAAACAATGAGCTTAAGCCCAATAATTGGGTCAAATAAAATTGTAATCAGAACCAAGGGGTTTAGAGTCGGATCTTCAGGATCTCCCAGTGTAGGGAAACCACCTCCTAACCAATGAGACCGCGTTGGAAAGGTATGATATTCAATTAAGCTTTTTCTGACGGCTTCATGACGAGAGGCATACTGGAGGAAATCTACATCAAAATTCAGCTTGCTCCAAGATTTAAAGACAGGAACTGAAGAAAGTGTAATAATTATGACGATGATGCTAATGGACAGAAAATCCGGTATAATCCTCATGGCTAAACCTTAAAAGCAACGTTTCGCCCCCAAACTGATTCGATTAAAAATCACAACATCGCCCCCCCTATCCGGCGTCAATCATAGATAGCCTGGCGCTGGGTTGCAAGCCGATCTCAGAGATATACAAAGATCGATTCTGTCTCAACTAGAAACTCTTTTTTGTAAAATAAAGGTTTTTAACCCTTTCCCCATCCAACACAAACCCAACAATTTGCCCATAATGATTCCGTTTAAAATATATATGGGGAAAAAACCATTCATCACTTGTAAATCCTACTCCATCATATGCTAACAAGATATCGTTATTTCGTATGTGTTGTGCAATCAGCTGCCCTTCATAAACAAGAATAGAGTAGGTTGTGTCAAGTTCCTGACTATAATAATCCCCTTCAAATTTTTTCAGCTGCTCTAATGTTAAATTGGAACTCACATCCGAATAGACTAACTTCTTTGTTTGAATTTCCTGATTTGATGTGTGATTCATATCTGCTGGATCAGGTAAATCAACAAAGTGTAAATCAGCAATTTCATTAGCCCAACTGGTAGGATCAGAAGAGGCATAATTCGACAAGATAACGACGGAAAACATCCGATCAAGAAATCGAATCAAATGACTACGAAACCCTCGCCAAGATCCGCTATGATCAGCAATCCGTAACCCTTTATACATACCTACTCGTTGCCCAAAAGCATAGTCAATCTGTTCGCCACTGTTTAGCTTACCTTTTTGATGCATCAATTCAATCACCTGATCTCCACCAACCTGTTTATCATCAAAATTTAGGACCCACTTGGTTAGATCCTCTACTGTTGAATAGAGAGAGCTTGATCCCAAAGCAGTCAGGTTATCTACTGCATTGTAAAACCTTCCCTCATGTTTATAGTAGGAAGAAGCTCGATTTTTGACAATCATCTCATGGTTATCACAGACATAGGTGTTTGACATTCCTAAAGGGCGGAAGATGTTAGACACAGTCCAATCAGCAAACAATTGGTTAGTTACTCGCTGTACTATTTCCGCCAACAAATTATAATTAGTATTCGAGTAGAGATACATTTGCCCAGGTTTAAAGTTTAAGGACTGCTGATGCTTAACCATTTTCAAAATATGCTGAAACGAAATCACATCATCCATTCGCACACCAGCAACAACCATTGATTGCACCCAATCTCTTAAACCACTGGTGTGATGAACCAAGTGTCGAACAGTAATCTTATCACCAAAATCCGGCATCTCGGGCAGGTACTTACAAACGTTATCATCAAGCGAAATTATTCCATCAAATGTCAATTTAGCAATAGCAAATCCAGTAAACTGCTTGGAAACCGAGGCAATATCAAAAACCGTCGATGGTGTAATCTGGGTTTCATGTTCCAAGTCAGCCATACCATAGCCTTGTTGATAAATCACACCTCCATTTCTAATTATTGCTAATACTACTCCTGGCTGATCCTGTTCATTATGTACATCAAACAACGCATCGATTTTCGATTCGAATGTCATGTTGCACCCAAGTAATCGGTGTTATAATCTGGCATTTAAATTTAGAACAAACTGGCTACTTCAAAATTTGTCAGCAGTATAGTGAGCTGTCTTGATAATCGGCTATCTTCAACTAACTACTAATATCCGCACAATAAATACATATCAGCCAACAATGATAAAGTAGGACATACAGCACATCAGCAAAATTAGTTTCTAAGTTCAATCAAGTTTTCTAGTAATTGCCTAAATTACAGAATAACTAAAAAAACTAATGTATACCCACAGTGACTCATCTAACCAAAATCAACAGACAAAACCATTATAGACCAAGTTGGTACAATGGTCTTTCTCTTCAATTGTGCAGCTGATGCTAGCTCGGATACCCTTGTGTCCAGCTAGCAGCTAGTCGGGGAACCACCTGTAACCGGTGGTATTAGCGCAACCTCGTCGTTATTTGAGAGTTTCGTTTCATGGTCAGCATATTGCCAGTTTACTGACATTTGCATCGTTTCAAAGAGTTCGGAAATCTCAGGTTTTTCCTCTTTTAGTTGGTCCAGTATATCTTGTAAAATTGCGCCTTCTGGAAGTTCTATATCTTCTTCATCGCGATTGAACATCTGACGGCAAACTGCAAAATATCTAACTGTCACTTTCATAATATTTCCACGGCTCCATAACCCATATTCGAACAGAAAATAATAAAAACTATAGGTAGCTAACTTAAAAAGACAAATAATTTTGGCAAATAAAATCAACAAGATTGAATCGTTGACTACCTTAAGCTAAAGATCTTCTCAACTAAATATTAACTACAATACACCATAATATTATAGCTCACATTCACACAATTAATTAGCCATACTAATTTTTTGGTAACTATAGTTTCATGCTAAATCGGGTTGGCCGAATTCTAGTTTCAATTTTGATTAAACTCTAGATATTAAGATATAATTGGAGTTAATCTGCAACCAAAGACTCGTATTTCGGTTCACAAAACCATGATTGAAGTAAATATTCAGAAGGTTATCCAATACCCATTTGAAACTGTTTTAGGACAATACTTTGATTATGAACACATTGAATTCGTTCATCCTAACTCATTAGGCAACTATTATTTGCTAGAAGACAATGGTGACACAATCATCTACAAACACGTGTGGCCAAAAAAAGGATTGATTAATAAAATTAGCATTGTAGAACATCAATACTTCCCACCCAACGAAATGTGGTTCATTTTCACCAAGGGGCGTTATAAGGGCGTTAAGGTACACACGAAATTGTTCGCTAAACAAGAATATACCTTGGTTGAGGAAACTTATTACACACCCTGGCCAAATTGGAAGTGGCTAAGAAACTTGGTTGAGAAATATACCAGACTAGAAGTAGAAAAAATATGGCGAGAAGATTTAGATGTCGAAGTTTGTCATGGCGGATGGCCGGGCATTCCCGAGTCATACTGGAAACACAAAGAAGATGGACAAATACCTAAAAATCTGCAACACTTTTGAAATTCCTGAAGGAAGTTCAAAAGTGTTTAAAATCAATGATACAGAAATTGTTGTGATTCATACCAAGGGAAACTTTTATGCTTTAGACAATAGATGTTCACATCAAGAGGGTCCCCTTAGTCTGGGCCGGATTTTGGATCGATCTATCATATGCCCGTGGCATGGAGCGAGATTCGATCTGCAATCCGGCAGATTACTTGAAGGACCTAACTGCAAAAACTTGAAGAACTACACAGTACAAGTCAATCAAGACAAAGCAGGATGTCCCGCACTTTTTTTAGGCATATAAGTAGGTAATCGAACTAGTTCAAAAATTTTCGACTTCATAAATCAAATCTTTCAAAGATGAAATAGCGAGAACTGGCTGATACGGATATTTTTCCAAGTCCAACGGATCCATCGAGCCACTATAAACCAAGACTGTTCGATAACCCATCTGCAATCCCCCAAGAATATCGGTTTCCATCGTATCGCCTACCATGGTAACCTCTGCTGTTCTGAGATTCAGTTCCTTACGCGCCATTCTCATCATTATAGGGCTAGGCTTCCCTACACTAAATGCCTGTCTGCCAGAGGCCGTTTCCAAAAAGGAAACAGTCGAACCACAACCTGGTCGAAGGCCACTATCAGTTGGACAGTTGGGATCTAAATTGGTAGCAATCAATTTAGAGCCATTGATAATCAATTTTAGAGCCTTCTCCAAAACTTCAAAATTAAGCAAGCGCCCTTCGCCGACGACCACATAGTCCGGATCGGCCTCATTAATCGCGTAACCATGATCATGCAAAGCTGTTAACAATCCTGCGTCACCAATCACATATGCCGAACCATTGGGCTTTTGGCTAGCTAAAAACCGTGCAGTTGAAATAGCACACGTAAAAATGTGCTCAATTTCAACATCAATACCCATCTGTGTTAACTTTAACACAACATCACATCGACTTCTTTGACTGTTATTAGTTACAAACAAAAAAGGAATTTCCTTTTCTAAGAGTATTTGGATAAATCGATCAGCCCCTGGAATGAGTTTGTTCCCCCGATAAACCACACCATCCATGTCAATCAAATAACCTCTATTATTGACAGAAACAGAATCCAAATCTCCAACTGTCTCGGGATCTGCATCATCCTCCAGTATTAATTCCATGTGTTAATTCTCCTCTAATTTAAATTTATTGAGATTGACCAAAAACCAAGCATGCAAGCAAGATGTATGCCAATACCCAAAACAAATTCAATTCCGTAAAGAAAATATTCCAATAAAATTAACTGCCAATTAATAAACTGAATTACATGTAGATATAATTTCTTACTCAGCATCAACACCTCTAAGTTTCAAACAATATAGATAATCATACAGGATGATACAAATAATCATACTAAAGTAGCAACAACAACTGCCATTTAAGCAAAATATACTAGCTAGATGTTACGACAATTTCAGGTCTCAGTCACAAATGTGTTATCTCCTGTTTCCGAGATTCATAGAGGACCACATTTTATAAAGACACAGGCGAGAAATAGGCCACTAATTTTTTTGGCTAAACTCCAATGGAGGACATTCAACATTTGTCCACTTGACGAAAATATTGAGATACTATAGTATCTCAATAATCAGCTGATTAAGAAATCATTGGAAGTGCGAGGATATAACATGGCATTCCAATTCTCTGACCAACATATTGAAGATTTTCACATGTTGGGATATACAGTATTTGGCAAGATACTGCCTCCTTCACTGATTAGTGATCTCCGTCGAGTTAGTGATGTCGCAAGAAAAATCGCCCGAGACCGAGGAGGAGCGCAGGTTCAGCGACTCCAACCGGTGGGACATTTCGAGCTCGATCAACAACCCTTCATGGACTACGCTGAACTACCAGATCTCGTGGATGCCATCGCCAAGGTGCTGACGCCCAAGCACCTTCATGGAGACCGTGACCATCTCGGCATTCTTTTGGAACCAGCTGAAATGCCTTACTGTACTGCTTGGCACCGTGATTGGCGTGACAACATCCCTGGCTTGAACTTAACACACTGGAATCAGGGATTATTAGACATAAATCTCTTTAATCAGATCAACTGCGCCTTGTACAACGACAATTGTACTTGGGTGGTACCAGGCAGCCATTTACGGCACGATTTACGTAGCGAGGCGGCACGATTTCCGGATCGTCCCATCTCCGGGCCAAATTTGGGGGAGAGGACAGCGGAAGAACGAGAGTATATCTGTCTGGAATATTGTCGTAGCATGCCCAGTGCTGAGCCATTGTACCTGGAAGCTGGTGACTTCGCTCTCTATCGAAACACTCTGTGGCATATGGGAAATTATGTTCCCTATAGTATGCGAGCAACTCTTCATGACAGCGCTATGACGCCAGAATTCAAGGAGTGGAGCCAACAAGCACAACAGGACGCATCTCAGCGGCAGAAAGATGGGATAGTAATGGACAACCCAAACGCCAATAGGTTTTAATACTAATATCCAACGGAATATCAGCAGTATTAAGCCTTTTTTCCCAGCTCAGATCACCAATTGTAAGTAGAAATTACAGCATTACTACACAGACAAAAGATTAGTCAATAAAAGTCCGTTATCTTGATCAACTTAGAAAACCGAAGGATATAGCGAGGTTTTCTGTCGAATGCCCGTTTAGCTACCAGTTGTTAACCTAAAGAAATCGTAAGAATTCGGTGGGGCTGATCTCTGTAATAAGCTAGTAGGCAGTATCGCCGACAATGTTTTGCATCTGGCTACAACTCATTTAAACATACTAGAAAAGTTACACTTTCTCCAACTACAGTTTAACAACTCGCACCCCCTAATTTGTTCCTAACTCAATTGGATTAGTGCCACCGTAATCCATAGAAAGTGAGATAAAACCAGACAACAGGAACAATGGCAGCAGCCCAAAAGTTCCTTTTGTCGATCAAGTCACGCTGTTGTTGCAGATCTTTTTCATGACTTACTTTGGCGTCCAAATAAGCCTGTCTCTGCATCCACGGCCAATCATCTAGAGGCGCTGCGATCGATCTGATATCCTCCAACTTAGGATACTTAGTCTGAAACATTTGGAGATAATGATCTTCCCAGAATTCTCGTTTTACCGGAGACGTTTTCAAAGCTTTTCCTGATTGGCGTGCTAGTGTCCAACGATTAGGCAACATTAAAGTTTGTAGGATACTCAACTTCGTCTGCAATAGCTTGTTACCATATTCTCCAAATGCTTCAATCTGTCGAATTCCGTCTTTAGATTTAGGCTGAGAGTCGCCCTCTCTGGCCTCTTGAATCAGCTGGATACTACTAGCAACCAACTGGATTTCAATGATGTCACCACTTTTAAGAGGAGACTCAATATATTTCAAGAATGTCCAACCCAGATTTAGAGGAGATGCAGCGCGATCTCGGTTGGACGAACATGTATAAATAGCAATGTCTTTGACTGGCTGATGACAATAAATAGCAATATTTTTAATGAAGCGTTGCTTCCCAAAGTCCAAGATGTATGTAGTTGGCATTTGTTCCCCGGTAGGATCTCCCGCGAGGGAGCTATGAATCGAGTTTGAACGTTGCACAATATCAAGGTTCCGATCAAAAACGCTAGAAAACACACCGCATCCTGACAAGTAACTGGTTGAAGTTACCACCAACAGTACCATAAAACCAATGTTACAGAGTATACCCCAATTCTTATTACCGTTTATTTCCCTTGTTAATCTCTGATAGGACAAAACACATCTAATCATTATCTTAAGATCCATCCAGTCCGAGTAGCTCCGAAACCGATTTCATTGCCTCAACGATGAAGGCAATATGTTCGTCTAGATCGACCCCTAATTCTTGGACACCTATCCGGATATGTTCTCGATCCACAGAACTAGCGAACCGTTTATCTTTCAGTTTTTTTTTGACTGAAGAGACCTTTACCTCCACGATATTCTTATTGGGACGAACCAAGGTTACAGCAGTGATAAATCCTACAAGTTCATCAACGGCAAACAGCGTTTTATCCATCAAGCTCTTACGTGCAAACCCCAGATACTCAGCATGGGCAAGAATAGCATAGATTACATCATCAGGATAACCATGCTCCCGTAATATTTGGGATCCAACCTCCGGATGTTGATCAGGGCTCGGATATTTTTCATAGTCAAAATCGTGTAAAAGCCCAACAATACCGAATTTAGTCTCGTTCTGGCCAAATTTTTTGGCGTAAGCACGCATAGCTGCTTCAACAGCATAAGCGTGCTTTAGTAAGCCGTCTTTTTGGGTATACTCTTGCAAAAGTTCTAGTGCAGCTTGTCGATCCATAGATATTATCCTAAAATTATACTTGGTTGTTTTATCAATTTACAGTTCGATAAACTAGCTAATTCGTTGACAGTTCCAATCTTTGCCTCTGAAGAACGCCATGCTTGATATAAAAAGTAATTTGGTTGTCGCACCATGACCAAAGATTGTGCTGATTCCCATTGACTTCAGCGTGAACATTGTTTCTACCATTCCAGTCGTTATTATAACCAAAGGCTCCTATCAATTGAATGATGCAGGATACCAATATCATCAAAACAAAGAACGCCATCTTCAACTTGTTTTGCCTAATAACTGGTATGATTGGTATCATTACAAAGCAAAGAAAAAAACTAACTTCTGTCATAATGCGATAACCAAATGACCA
>Ga0207984_1000024_pt1 | contig 84750 bp, 64 predicted proteins | sample ETNtaG_30_FD_185760 | JGI IMG/M metagenome (GOLD analysis project Ga0207984, IMG submission 185760) | Marine microbial and viral communities from oxygen minimum zone, Eastern Pacific Ocean - ETNP201306PF43B (SPAdes) (version 2) | ecosystem: Environmental > Aquatic > Marine > Oceanic ...
TGATAACATTTGGAGCCAGTATTGTCTTTATGCTGATATGGCTGACTCAATCAGGACTTCAATTTAAAATAAGCGTGATTTTTATACCGTTGCTGATGCTGATTTATCTCGGAATTTCTCGTGTGATTTGCCAATCAGGTATTTTTTATGTTGTCCCCCCAATGATCGCCCAAAACCCATGTATCCATCTTTTTTCACCCCGGCGAATTGGTGCACAAGGCATGACCTCACTGGGTTTGACTTACGCTTGGCATGGTGATGTTCAATCCGTTGTGTCTGGTTTAAGCGCGGAAGGAGTGAAATTACAGGCCGCGATTGGTTGCACTGGTCGACAGTTAACAGGCTTGATCTTGTTCGCCTTGGGTGTAGGTTTACTTGTCGCACCATGGGGAGTAATTCTCTCTGGATATTGGCAAGGTGCTATAAACTGGAATACATGGCTGTTCCGTGGATTCGGCCCTAATACATACGGCCAAGTGCTGACACAACTTGAATCTTCAATGGGACAAGAACAAATATGGCAACGTCTAGTTTATTTTGGAATTGGCGGATTGCTGACAGTAGGCCTAACAATTATGTACTATCAATTCCTTTGGTGGCCAATACACCCAATAGGACTTGCTATCATTTCTTCATTTACTCTGTATACCGTCTACCTTGGTTTCTTTATCACATGGGCTTGCAAACATACTATATTGCGGTGGGGAGGATTACGTCTCTATGCAAGAGGTATTCCGTTTTTTATCGGATTACTGATTGGTCATTATCTTGGACGAGCAGTGGCGTTAACCATTTATACTATCTATGGATTGCAATTTGCTTAAATCTTCTGCTATAAGATGCGGTTACGTGCTATTTTATAAATTAAACACTAAATATATTCAGATCCTAAACGCACCAACAAAACAATTACCCCATTTATTGGGATATTATGGTGTAAAGACAAAACCTGATTAATAAAACGGAGGTTTGAAATTGCTAACAAAATTTATCAGTTTTATTGGGATCTTTGCCATGATTGGTTTTGCCTACGCAATCAGCAATAATCGAAAGGCTATTAACTGGCGACCGATATTTTGGGGAATTGGACTGCAAATAATCTTCGCCGTTCTCATTTTACACTTGGAATTTGGGCAGATCTTCTTTTCAGGTTGTGACAGGATTGTAAACTGGTTACTCTCCTGTGCTGATGCTGGAACAGATTTTGTCCTAAGATCCCTTGTTACCGGTACTGTAGATCCTTCTGTAAAAAACCTTGCCTTTAGAGCTATACCCACAATTATCTTTTTTTCGTCCTTTATGGCTATTCTATATCATCTCAGGATCATGGGATTTATTATCTCAATGATTTCAATGCTCATGCAGAAAACGATGAGAACCTCAGGTGCAGAAACACTTTCTACTGCCGCCAACATCTTTTTGGGGCAGACAGAAGCACCACTAGTGGTCAGACCCTTTGTCAAAGATATGACGCAGAGCGAACTGATGGCGGTAATGACGGGTGGGTTCGCCACAATAGCCGGTGGAGTTATGGCTATATACGTCAGCCTATTAAAGGATCAAGTTCCAGGTATCGCAGGTCATCTTCTAGCTGCCAGTGTAATGAGTGCTCCAGCAGCACTGGCAATATCCAAGATTATAATTCCGGAAACTGAAACGCCAACCACATCGGCAACCGATCAAATTACAATAGAGCGAGTTGACCAAAATGTTCTGGAAGCTGCCAGTCGAGGGGCAACTGATGGAATGAAGCTAACTCTGAATGTTATTGCCATGTTAATTGCGTTTGTAGCTCTAATTTCCTTGGTTAATGGTATCTTATCTTTATTGAACCTTAGTTTGGAACAACTTCTCGGGTACTTTTTTTCCCCCTTTGCCGTCTTAATGGGAATCCCTTTTGCTGAAGCCATTCAAGCTGGCAGGTTGCTCGGCGAAAAATTGGTTCTGACAGAGTTTATTGCCTACACTAATCTATCGAATATCATGACAAGTTCCAATCCACTAAGCCAGAAAAGCGCTGTTATTCTTTCCTATGCACTTTGTGGTTTTTCTAACTTTGCTTCAATTGGCATTCAGTTGGGTGGAATTGGTGGGATTGCACCAGAACGGAGAACAGACTTAGCCAAAATAGGACTTCGAGCCATGGTCGCAGGTGTTCTAGCCACCAATATGACTGCAACGATAGCTGGAATCTTATATAAATCTACCTAAAAGCTATATATAATAGATAGGGAACAAGACAATCATCAAACTTTTGGTAGTTGAAAAATCTAAGGCGAGATTAAGATTAGCTAATATATAACCCCTCTATTGCAGAAACTGATTAGCTTCATAGTTCCTCGTTGCTTCATCCACATATATCTTATCAAATTGTATATCATGATTTCACCAAAACGCACACGTAATATAGAATTTGTGAAAATTTTTTATACTTTTCACAAAAGCGCCTTATACTAAAATAATTGATGCTAAATTTCTATATTCTAATCTAATTTATACGATCTTTAAGTTGTTCCAACTCAATATATCTTTGGGAAACCAAACAAACCCAGAGGCATAGAACTATAAACTCCTGTTAATCTTGAGGAAACTAACATGAACAAAACCATGAAATTAACAATAATTGCCGTCGTTTTTTCTGTTTCAGTTTTTATGCTTATGCACTTCTAGATATCAATTTCAATAACCAAAAACATGCCTGATTTTGGTTATTGATTTCCCAAGTTCCTATTGTTCTCTAAGAATCTTTTCATAACCCGTCTTGATAGGTAAATTCCGTGTCTTTAATGGCTTGTTTTATGGTTCTATTTTTGTGTTTCTGCTCGTCCCATTTTCCACAGTATAATCCACTTCGTTGAAACATCCGGTCGATCGCATCGAAGTCTTTTCCCCAATAAAATGCCAGCTTTTTACATAGTGCTAACTCAGCTACGAATTGTGTTGGGTAATCTGTATTGAAAGAGTCTGAATTGCTCTCCCAACCCCCAAACCACAAACTACTGAACTTGTCGTCTTTCATCGCGATATCCAAAAGCTTAGTGTCATCAAAGTTAGTCGTCTTAGTTTTTCTTTTCATAAAGAGCCCAGCTTCACATTAAATTAACCACTTGAATCATCCACAACTCAAGAGTAAAAAAGTATAACGAAGAAATTATTTTCATGAATTGATATTATCATTAAATTTAAAATTAATTTATATGGAGAAATCCAAAATGAGTTTTTTAAGCAACAATTGGCCATGGTATATCTCGGGGATTGTAATTGGGTTATTTGTTCCATTGCTTTTTATTTTAAGAGGAAAAGTTTTTGGCGTGTCTGCTAGTTTAAGGCATATATGCGCTGCATTTCCACTGTCCCGAATTAAATATTTTTCCTACAACTGGAAGGAGGAAGGTGCATGGAATCTGTACTTTGTGATTGGAATTGTCATCGGAGGTTGGCTTGCTGGTTACATAACCAGTGCGAATGTAATTGATATTTCGGAAAAGACCAAACAAAGTCTGATTGCTATCGGAATCACACAATTTGATGGACTCGTTCCACAGCAAATTTTTAACTGGGGTTACTTACGAACGATTCCAGGTTTAATTCAACTGGCTATCGGCGGCTTTCTCATCGGTTTTGGCACCCGTTATGCTGGTGGATGTACGTCTGGTCACGCAATCAGTGGATTATCAAATTTGCAGTTATCTTCACTTATAGCTGTCGTTGGTTTTTTTGCTGGTGGTCTCTTTGCTACTCACGTGTTATTACCTTTAATTTTAAACTAATTGGAGAATAAGATGAAAGATGTACGCTTACTTTTTGCTGGCATACTATTTGGCATTGCTCTAACACGCTCAGAGGCTATCTCTTGGTTCAGAATCCAAGAAATGTTTCGGTTTCAGTCATTTCATATGTATGGTATTATCAGTTTAGCGATCATTACAGGTGGGCTATCAATTCAATGTATCAAAAAGTGTCAATTGAAGGATATTGATGGACATAACATCGTCATTGAAAATCAGGAACACAGAACGTTCCCTCAATATATTATCGGAGGGTTTATTTTTGGTATAGGCTGGGCTTTTACAGGTGCTTGTCCAGGTCCCTTGTATGCATTAATCGGCAACGGTGTGTGGGTTGTGATAGTTCCGTTGTTCATGGCCGTTATCGGCGCCTTTTTTTACGGCGTATTAAGAGAAAAATTACCCCATTAACAGTTATATTCCTGAAATTAGCTTTTGTAGTCGACATACATAGGAAGGAGGAAAAATTATGCCAGATCAATATCGGGTCTGTATTATTGGATGTGGTAGGATGGGAGGAACTATAGACGAAGAAGTAAAGGGAAGCAAACATGGATCATTACCATATTCCCATGCAGCCGGTTACACATCTTACCCACGAACGACTGTGGTTGCCGCAGCGGACGTTCTTGAAGAAAAAGCCCAATATGTCTGCTCCAAGTGGAACATTCCGAAATACTATCTTGATTATCGAGAAATGATCGAAGAGGAAAAACCGGAGATCATCAGCATCGCTACTCGCCCAGGGAACCACGCTGAAATCACCAGTTTCGCAGCTGAACATGGCGTCAAAGGGATCTATTGCGACAAACCTCTTTGCGCTTCTATGGAAGAAGCTGATGTGATGTATGATGTATGTGTTTCACATAACATCAAATTCAATTTGGGAACCCAACGCCGCTTCTCACCAGGTTATTTGAGGATGCGGGAAATTATCGAAAGCGGTGAAATTGGCGAACGCAGTTCGATAATTGCCTATTCAGGGGGAGCAGCACTTTGGGGGTATACACACGCAGCGGACATGCTTCTCTTTTTAGCCAGTGATTCCGACGTGGATTACGTCCAAGGGGATGTTAATATTGATGATAACGATTTCGAAGATAACCGAACTGAAGTTGATCCCTCTATTACAATGGGATATATGCAGTTTCGGAATGGAACTCGAGGTATCAGCATTCCAGGAAGTGCCTATGAATTTGAAGTCAATTGTAGCAATGGTGTTATACGTTCGCTAAACAACGGTCTCGGATTCCAATTACGTAAGAGACATGGAAAGTTTAACGAGATATTAGACACAGACTTCCCCGAGTATGAGCACAAAAGCGGAACTGTCGGCTGCATCGCTGATATTGTTGAAGCCATCGACACAGGGCGAGAAACCAAAGGGAATATCCGTCTAGCACGCATCAGTACAGAGATAACACTGGGCATTGTTGACTCCCAACGACAAAAGGGAACTCGTATTTACATGCCGATGGGCAACCGCTCCTTATATCTCGGACGATGGTAATTCAAAACACAAGGTTTATTATCATGTTGCTTTCGCTAACCAACGTACGGTGTTCTCAACGATCTTCTTGACTTCCGGCATATGGTAAATTGGGAAAGTTTCATGACCTGGTCGAAAATAAAACACACGCCCATTTTCCACTGTCCATGCTAAGCCGTCGCGTGTCAGTTCTGTATAGTTGTCATATACTCCAGCGAGAACAACAGTTTCAGCTTTTGGAACAGCATATGGTTCACCATACCATTCCACTTGCGGGATCGTAAAATCACTAACACCTTCGGCAATCGGATGATCCGGGGCTACGATCTTGATATCACCTTTGGTCCCATTTTCAACGTATGCCCGAAAAGAACATTCGGTTTCCATCAACGCTTTAAATGGACGAGCAAAGTGGGTTGAATGTAGCCCTAGAAACCCCAGACCATTTTCCTTAACGTGTTTTACGATTCGTTCCACGCTTATGTCCTCGACATCCCCATGTTTGATGTGACCAAACCACATCAATACATCTGCTGATTCGAGCTGTTCTTCACTGACACCCTGATCAGGATCTTCAATACCTGAAACACTGGCAATAATACCTTGACAACTGTTGAGATGCTCTGCCAAGCAACCGTGTATCCCTGTTGGATAAACAGACTGCGGCTCCGTAAACTCTGACCAAGCAATCACTTGAATGTCATTGTTCTTCTCCATATGAAATCTCCTTAGAAATTAATTTATGACCATTCCATTATTATTTATGTGATATCTTCGACTACATAGAAACAATTTTCCGCATGCGTTCCGCTAGATCAATCTGCGCTTCTCTATCACCTCCAACCTCATGAATAACTGAATCTGTATAACCCACAGACCTAAGTTCTCTCATTACAGTTGACCAGTCAGTATCACCATCTAGCAAATTCACAAATCGATGTTCCCCACGGTTAAAATCTTTTAGATGAACCCGTTTAATACGATTACCAAGTTCGCGAATCCAATGTTCTGGATAACCATAAGCCATCATATTGGCTGTATCCAGATAGACACCAACCCAATCGCTATTAATCTCATCTACAATTTCCCGCATTTCCTTTGGACTTAACAGAAATTTGTTCCATACATTCTCAAGACCAATGGCAACTTGGTAACGTTCAGCCACAGGGACCAAATCCCTGAGTGTGCCAACGAGGTTATCCCAAGCTTGCTGATAGGTGCCTTGAACACTAAGTTGCCCTGGATGGACAAGAATAGCACCTGTTTTCAAGGTGCCAGCAATTTCGAGAGCTCTTTCAACCGATTTTGCTGCCTCTACCCGTTCAGAGGAATCTGAACTTAGAAGACTCCCTTTCAAAGCAGTTATACTGGTGATTTCAATGTCTGCTTCATGAAATTTTTCGGCGACTGCTCGGATGTGATCATCGTCCAAATCAACATGAATATCCTTACCGTCTCGGAACGTGAGTTCGACAGCTTGATAGCCTGCTGCCTGACAGAGATCTATGGTATCATCTATAGACATATTCCCAAGAATAATTTGTGTCACACCAATTTTCATCAGTATTCCTCGATCTGTTTTAAGTAATTTTTTGCTTGATCAATTCCAGTTTCATAGGACATTACACTAGACATGGCAGCCACCCCAAAAGCACCTGAATTTAAACACTCTGGGACCTTACTGGGGGTAATACCACCGAGAGCAAAAACCGGGATATCTAAAGATCCCACAATCCGTTTAAGACTTTTAAGTCCAACCGCAGGATTTGGTTTGCTCATTGTCGGATAAATTGGACTATAGGTCACAAAATTGGCTCCTGCCACCTGCACCTTTTGAGCAACATCAAGATCATGAACTGAACACCCAACCAATAGGTTCCTAGCCTTTGCCTTTTGGATAGTGTCCAATAAAGATTCTGGAAGATGGACACCGTCAACGCCTACATCCGTCGCGATGTTTATATTCGAATTAATGAATAATTTAGCAGAATAGGCTTTGCAAATGTGATTAATGGGAACTGCAACACTTCGCAGTTCAGTGTCTGATAAGTCTTTTTCGCGCAATTGTATTGCCCGCACTCCGGTGTCAAGAAGAGAAGCAACATAATCCTGTATCAATTTCGGTTTACACAATCGCCGATCGGTAATTGCGTAAAGTTTAAAATCAATCAATTTTTAGTCAATACCCTCCCAGTATTTCCACATATCTTCAGTAAATTCGTCTTTTATATCATTTAGGTCCTTACGTCGCAAACGAGCAATTGCAGCGATCCTAATGTTTTGCCCTACATTTGAGCCGGCAGTATGTGTCATCTGATGATGCCAAAAACAAACATCACCTGCTGATCCAGTAAATTCAAATCCCTCACCAAGATCAAAAGGAGCTATCCCTCCAGATAGACTATCAATATCATGATACTGAAAGTACTCAGCCCAAACCATATGGCTTCCTGGCCAGATGGTGAAACCTCCCCCCTTCGGCGGAACCTTATCAAGATAAACTGTCGCGCCTAGCGTAAAGCTACTGACAACTCCTTTGGGAACACCATTTGATAGTGTATGGTATCCATCGAGATGCCCCTGTTTTGGTGGGTTCCAGTCAGCGTCTGGATTAGGGAAACCCAACTGTGGTCCAGCACCACCATCCGGATGCAGTCGACCTTTACCTACTAATTCTTCCGCCATAGAAAAAACAGGATCGCTATAGACGACACGTTTTAATGCTTCTTCACCACCAACAGGTACGCCACGATAACCTTGTCCGATCCATGTCTCTGGATTATTTCGGTCTTCCTCGATATTTTCCCATATTACATCTAGCGCAGCTTCAATACGCTCAGAATCTATCACCTTTCGTTTAATTAGATAACCATACGCTTTGAAGTGTTTTTTGTCTTCATTATTTAAAAGCATTACTTAGCCTCGGCACTGTCTGTTCATGGAAGTTAATTATCCTATATGCAGTTCTTTTTGTCAAAGAATGTATGATGGCATTGTTGAAAGTTTTTAACAATCTCCATATAATTTCGGTATGGACCACTATTGCTGGATCGAAGATGAGATTGCACAACTTAGACAAAACAATCTTTGGCGTTCACTCAGATCAGTCGAGAGCATGCCACTTGGACGAGCTAAAATTGATGGCCGGGAGATAATTCTGCTGGGATCAAATAATTACCTTGGCCTTAGTGCACACCCTCGGGTAATTGAAGCTGCAGAGAACGCTTTGACCAAATTCGGAACGGGATCAAGCGGGTCGAGGCTAACAACTGGGAATCTCAATCTATATATGGAACTGGAAGGAAAAATTGCTAACCTTAAACAAACTGAAGCTGCGATCGTTTTTAGTTCAGGCTATTTGGCTAACATTGGGATGATTTCGGCTCTAGCCGTCGAGGGTGACCTGATTTTGAGTGATGCACTTAATCACGCCAGCATCATAGATGGTTGTCGCCTCAGTAAAGCTAAAAAATCAATCTATTTGCATTCCGATTTGAATCACTTGGAACATCTGCTTAAAGATGCTGGTGAATATCAGCGTCGATGGATCATCACAGATGGTATTTTTAGCATGGATGGTGATATCGCCCCACTACCAGCTATATATGATTTAGCCTGTCAATATGGTGCGAGGCTAATCGTGGACGACGCACATGGGCTAGGAGTACTAGGCAGAAACGGCAGCGGAACGGTTGAACATTTTGGTCTTAGTGGGAATCAGGATATTATTCAAATTGGCACTTTGAGTAAGGCTGTCGGTGGTCTTGGGGGATACGTCGCCGCCAGCAAAAACCTGATTGATCTCTTGATTAATCAGGCCCGAAGTTTCATTTTTTCCACTGGTCTTCCTCCTGCAACTCTGGCAGCAGCGACAACCGCAATTGACATCATTCGCTCCTCTGTCGAAACTCGCCAAAAACTGTTGAAAAATGCGCAAAAACTTAAAAACGCACTTCTTCAAAATGGATTTGATCTCTTGTCAAATGACACGCAAATTATTCCACTGATTATTGGCCCTGCCAAGCGAACACTGCGTTTTTCAGAAATCCTGTTTGAACATGGCGTTTATGCCCCTGCAATTCGCCCCCCTACTGTCCCTGAAGGTACTAGTCGTTTGAGGATATCGGTTATTGCCACTCATACAGACAATGACATGCAAAGAGTGATCCAAGCACTGGTTGAATCACGTACTTCGGTTGACAAACTTCACTAACTGTAATAGAATGCTTCAAAATCTAACAAATAGTAATAGGAACTATATTGGAGACTGAATACTACGATGGAATTTGGGATTCCATTGTTGGACGAACGGATCGAAAACAAGTTGAGCGTGATATCATCGACGTCCTGAAACAGATCCAGATTTTTGATGGGTTAAGCAACCGGGAGTTGAGAAATTTCGCCAGAATTTCTTACCAACGCACATATGCTGAAAACGAAACTATCGTCATCGAAGGACAGGATTCCGCTGGGATGTATGTCATCCTTGATGGGACCGTCAAGGTAACGAGAAAAGTAGAAGATGGCTCAATCATCACTTTAAAGACTTTAGAAGATGGTACTTTTTTTGGTGATGTTGGTTTGTTAGACAGTGCTCCGAGGACAGCTACAGTTACTGCAATTCGAACGTCAAGAATTATCGGCTTTTTTCGACCTGAACTCCTTAATTTGATCGAATCAGATCCCAAATTAGCGTCGAAGGTCATTTTTGTGTTGGCGAAGGTTCTTGCCTCTAGATTGAGATTTACCAATCAAGAACTGCAAAAAGCCCAATTTGAAAACGATCGACTTCGAAACCCAACCCAAAAAACAGAAAAAAAGGCAGGAGATCCACAGCAGAGTGCTGAAGATTTCAAATTGGAAATTGAATAATGAGCGAAAAAGATTCAGTGCCTAATTCTTCCAACTCGGAACAATCATTGAGTCGATCCTCTTCGACAGTAGGGGAGTTTTCTATTGAAACTATCTTACCAATCAAGGAAAGCTTGAGAGAAATTGCGTACTCTGCGCATGATACAACGGGTGAGAATCGCGAACAGACCCATTACATCCGCGAAAGCAATACTATTCTGAGAATCATCTCCCTCAGTACCACTGTTATCGCAATCGCAATTATACTTGCCGGTCTTTACCTGATCAAGAACACAGCAACGTTACTATTATTTTCTTTTTTGATTGCTTATGTCCTCAGTCCAGTTGTTAAGTATGCTGAACGCCGAGGCGTTAACCGGTTAATAATAATACTGATCCTTACGCTATTTATCCTGTCTAGTGTTATTTTTGTTGCATCTATTGCAATTAGACAAATCCAAGGACAGGTTCTGTATATGCAGAGTTCGGAATGGAAGAGTGATTTAGCTGCTTCAGGAATTGCATATGTTGAACGATTACCAGAGTCTGCGCAGTATTTTCTAAAAAGTATGGCCAATGTCTATTTAGGCAATGTAGATTCCCCCAAACAAGAAGCACAGGATATCCTTATCCAATCAAGTATTGACAAAATCGAGGTTTTTCTACGTAACCAATCGGAAGAAGTTATCAATACACTTACCAGTTCTGCAAAAGGCCTGTTTTCTGCTTTTACTACTGGGATTATTGTTTTTTTCCTGACTTTTTTTATGCTCAATAATGGGGAAGAAATAAAAAAAACGTTTATTCGAATTGTTCCGAATCGCTTTTTTGAACCATTTCTCGTCTTACTGGACGGACTCAACCGACAATTAGGTGATTACCTTCGCAGTCGTGTTATTCAAACAATACTGCTTTCTGCTTTGTGTGCAATTGGTTACTGGGTTTTGGGACTCAAGTTTGCCTTGATTTTGGGATTCATCGCGGGGCTTGCCAACCTTATACCGTACATTGGGCCGTTTATTGGAGCTATTCCTGCCGTAATTATTGCTTTAATTGAGATAGACACACGATTTGGCTTTGGTTGGAGTTTAATAGGCATTGGTCTGATAACGATTGCAGTCCAAGTAATTGACAATGCTGTGATTTTTCCTCTTCTGATTGGTAAAAGTGTTGAACTTGGCCCAATTACGACTATTGTGGTTGTTTTATTGGGAGAACAGTTCTTTGGGTTTATCGGACTCCTAATGGCTGTCCCAATTACGGCAATGATCAAACTTACCGCTTCAGAGGTAATAGTACAATTCAATGGTTATTCAAAATCAATTATCCACGGACAATGAATGCCTCTGCCTCTGCGGCGTTTTGCAAATATAAATGTGGTGTTTTAAAGATATTTCATGTTAGGCCTTCACGAGGAATTCCAATCACTTGCTGCTATGCTATCTGCCACTGCTCAGAAGCTACCCCAAAAAATAGCCGTAATTTTCCAGGACGAAATTACCTCGTATTCGCAACTTGAGATAATGTCGAATCAAGTTGCGAATGCGCTGAAAAATATGGGTATCGTTTTAGGAAACAAGGTAGCGTTGTATTGTATCAACTCACCTTGGTTTGTTGCAGCTTATTATGGGATTCTAAAAACAGGGGCAACTGTTGTACCCATTAATTTGTTGCTCAACATCAATGAGATTGAATATATACTGTTGAACTCAGAATCGAAAGCACTAATATATTTTGATGTGTTTGAGCAAAATGTTATCTCAGTCAAAGACCAGTTGCCACACTTGAAAAATCTGATTGTTGTTGGCCAAGCGACGGAGTTGGAAGCTCAACTGATTACTGACATAATTGCCAACGAAGATTCAGCATTTTCTGCCGCTGAGGTTAATCAGAAGAAACATGTTGCTTCCATTATCTACACTTCTGGCACCACTGGTAAACCGAAAGGGGCAATGCTTACACACCACAATTTATTGCATAACGTAAATTCGATACTCCAATCAATAGACCTACAGGATAGCGATATTTTTTTTACGGTGCTACCGATGTTTCATTCTTTCGGATCGACAGTCGGTATGAACACGCCGATTGCTGGAGGTGCTACGATTGTAGCCGTTCCTAGATTCATGCCGGAAGAAGTCGGAAAAATGATTTATGAAACTCAATCAACCATATTCATGGGAGTTCCATCGATGTATACGATCTTTGCAAATATCCCTGAGAGTCGAAAACCAGATTTTTCTTCACTTCGAATATGCTTTTCTGGAGGAGCAGCACTCCCAGTAGAGGTGATGAAACGGTTTGAAATGAAATATAATGTTCCAATTTGTGAAGGCGATGGCCCAACAGAGTGTTCTCCAGTAACTTCAATTAATCCGATATACGGGAAACGCAAGCCAGGTTCTATTGGCAAAGTAATCCCTGACGTACAGATGAAGATTGTTGACCAAGATGGTAATGAAATGTCCACAGGAAAAATTGGCGAGATTGTCGTTCGCGGTGAAAATGTAATGAAGGGATACTTCAAAATGCCAGAAGAAACTGCCGAATCATTTTTTGGAGAATGGTATCGTACTGGTGATATGGGTTATGTTGATGATGAAGATTATTTCTACATTGTTGATCGAAAAAAAGACATGATCATCGTAAATGGTATGAATGTTTACCCACGAATGATTGAGGAGGTTATCTATCAGCACGTTGCAGTGTTGGAAGTTGCTGTTGTCCCAGAACCGGACGATTTACATGGAGAAATACCTCGGGCGGTGATTGCCTTAAAGCCTCAAGGAAGTGCATCCAAAGACAACATCTTGGATCTGTGCAGGAGAAATCTTGGCAGGCACCAAATACCGCGAGTTATCGAATTCGTTGATCAGTTGCCGAAATCTCCAACAGGAAAAATTCTCAAGCGAGAATTGATTCGAAAAGGTGAGATTGAAAGGGGAATCGATATCCGAACTAATTAATCCGAGTTTCTATAAGCAGAGATTCAATTGACGGGTTGTTTCCTAGGATGATATAATTTTGGCTTTCAATATACAGCACTGGGCAATGAAATGTTAGCAGTGGATTTGAATAAGACACTTTTCTACCGCCACCGTGGTTTTGATCGCGAAGGCTTTGCCAAATCCGCTGAGTTAGCTAAAGATAGGCTAAAGCAGCTGAGAAGTGAGATTGATCTTGGGATAGAGTTTAGATCTTCTAGTGATTCTTTTATCTCCCAGCCAATGTCTACAGTACAGACACCACCAATAGTTAGTACTACATTATCGATTCCTCGCTCGATTCGTGTTACATATTCTACTCCAAATATTGCGCAGTCTATACCAAACTACCAACAACTCGATTTGTCTATCGATCAGATTGAATTTACGAGTCTTGATCTTTATGGGTAATCAAATAGCATATTTTAGGAAATCGAATGCAAAGATCTGATGGTCGTCGTCGGAACCAGATGAGACCTGTGACTATCGTGCGACACTATCTGCAACATCCAGAAGGGGCCGTTTTGATTCAGGTTGGAGGGACTGAGGTGATATGCACAGCTTCAGTCGAAGATGAAAGGCCTCGCTTTATGAAAACACAGAATATTCGGAATAAAGGTTGGGTTACGGCTGAGTACTCAATGTTGCCTAGATCAACGCATGATCGGATGCAACGTGAGGTTACGCGCGGGCAGGCTAGTGGGAGGACTCAGGAAATCCAACGCTTAATTGGTCGATCAATGCGTGCTGTCACGGATCTTAAGGAACTTGGGGAACGCACTATATGGATTGATTGTGATGTTATTCAGGCTGATGGTGGAACTCGGACATCTGCTATCACTGGAGCATTTATTGCTTTATGGGATGCTTGTAAATGGTTGGAAGATTGCGGTGCAATCAAGAAAGTCCCAATTGAAACCAATGTTGCCGCAATCAGTGTTGGAGTTGTTGGTGGATCGCTGATGCTTGATTTATCTTATGAAGAGGACTCAAAAGCAGATGTGGACATGAATATTGTTATGGCAGGAGACGGTAGATTTATTGAGTTACAAGGAACAGCTGAAGAAAACCCTTTTTCAAAAGGTGAACTTGATCAGATGGTAGAGTTTGGAACTGTCGGCGTTGGAGATCTAGTTCGGTTACAAAATCGATTGATTGATGAGGGCTTGGATGAAGCTAGTATTGGCGACGCACAATAGTGGAAAAATTTTTGAGTTTCGTCAAATCCTAGCAGATATTAACTCTATCAGCGTACGATCACTTCTTGATTATCCCACCATCCCTGATATAATTGAAAATCGAAGAACTTTTTCTGGGAACTCAATTAAGAAGGCAATTGAGGTATCAAAACACACAAATACTATTACCATTGCTGATGACTCCGGCTTAGAAGTTGATGCACTTAATGGTGAACCAGGGGTTCTTTCAGCTCGGTACGCTGGTAAAAATGCAACACCAGATCAATTGATTACTAAAGTATTGAAAGGACTCGAGGAAAAACCCAATATGAAACGGACAGCTCGGTTTAGGTGTGCCATTTCGTTGGTGAAACCAAGTTGCGCCGACGAAATGGTGATTGAGGCTGTTGAAGGCATTTGTGAAGGAGAAATCGCCCTTGAAAAGCGAGGAGAGTGTGGATTTGGCTATGATCCAATCTTTGTTCCTTTGGGTTATAACCAAACTTTTGCTGAACTTGGAGCTGAAATCAAGAATAAAATTAGTCATCGTGCTAAAGCATTGAAGATAATGATGAAACTTATACGTTCTTAAGGAAGGAAAGTGCAGTTACAAAAGGTGGTTAACATACTATGAACCAACAATACTCAACAATTGTAAAGGAAATAATTGAGGAGTTGGAATCTCGCAATCCACTTCCTCCGCTTTCTCCAACTGAGGAGTGGAGTTCTAGGCTAACCGCTAGACTCGAAAATTACTCACTTGGGGATTTGTTTGATGGTTTTGCTGTTACCGATCCGGAGTTTGGCGAGTGTGCTAAAAGCGGTCTGTTGCTTTGGAATGACGCACTAGATTCATCGCATAAGATCGTACAGAATATCGGAACTAAAACGGGGAATTACTGGCACGCCATCATGCATCGCCGCGAAAATGACTACAGCAACGCAAAATATTGGTTTGGACGAGTTGGAAAGCATCCAATTTATTTTGAATTACACCGTTATGCTCTAGAATTGTCTCGAACTGAACAACTAGAAGAATATACAAATGTTCTTGAATCCAATGGAGAGTGGAACGCTGTTCAATTCGTTGATTGGTGCCAAGCCGCAAGTAATTCAGAAGATAGGGTAGGGGCTTTTCTTGAGCAGTTACAACTCAAAGAACTGAAGTTACTCATTGATTTTTCCTGTAAAAACGCATTGATTTAATTGACATTACAGTTCAAAAGAATAACAAGAAGCCAAGCAGAAGGTCAAACTAACTGCTTGGCTTTTTTGAATTCTTGTAGGCGAGAAATGTCTAATAAGTTAATCTCGCTATGTTGTCTGTGGGTCGGAAAAGAAAAAATTAATGCCCCCAGTCAGGTTACTGACACAAAATGAGTTAGGGTGATATCGTTACATAGGGTTGGTAGAAATTGCGTGGATAAATCAGAAAAGTCGCGATGTATGTTACTATGAAGAAGTTTCTCAAAGTTATAAATTCAGACAGATATTTAACAGCCACGGCTTTATACCATCTACCACCTAGTCAAAATCGAGAAGCAGAAGCAACATCAAATTCGAAAACATTTTGCAAATTTGTATAAAGAGGGTTTAAGTAATTTACTTGCAATTACCATTCTTCAAAGAGTCCAAATTTAGGCACGTTATGCCTACACCTCTATATCATTCAGCTCGTTAGGCATTTAGAGTTGAACCAGGTCAGTTCATCAACAGCATGTGCCTAGAGAGTATGAAATACATTATATTTTCCTAAACCTGTTCCTTTTCTAATAAATAAAATGCGGCTCTCGTCGAGGTAATTTTCCCAAAACTAAATTGTCTTTCCAGCGTTTCGTTTGTCATTGAAACCGCAAAGTCAACTCCTTTCAATCGATGTTAATGTTGTTTTTCAAGAAATGAAGCAAAAGACATCACAGAAAAAATTGACTCCTGCGTTTTTTATTTTTGTTGTTCTGGGTTGGGGAGGATATTGGTTCTCTCCCTATTTACTTGATTCTACCAAGCCTGTTCTGAAAATTAAAGGACTCGTGGATCAAGAGATTTACAGTGGTAAAATCGATGTAGACATCATGGCAACAGATCCAACACATAGATCAACGGGGCTGAGCTCTGTCACTGCACAGTTTGATCAAGACGTTCCGATGAAATTGAAAAAACGCAAACGATTCAGTAGATTTTATACGAACCGACCTCCTGCTCCGTTCGTAATTGATACAACCAACTTGGATGAAGGATTCCATAGCATTACCGTGATTGCAACTGACAAATCACGAAATAGGAATCACAATCAAATCCAATATACTTTTTTTGTTGATAATCAACAATTAAGAATCGAGACTCTACCAAATCCAATAAGAGTAACGCAAGGCCAAACATCGGCAGTTTTTATCAAGACGAGTGAACCTGTTACAAAAGTCAAAGCAAAGGTATTTGATAAAGATTATGTATGCTATCCAGTCAAGTTTGACTCCAGCCAAGGGCATTTTAATCGATTACTTATTGGTGTGAGTGTACAAGAGAGTGTTGGTATTCATCCAATAATAGTCTCGATGACTGACCAAATGGAGCGTGTAACCGAGAAGACCTTTTTTGCCAGGATTGGCAGGACTGAATTCGCACACGGTGGATATGTCAAACTCTCGCCAGAAAAGCAGACTATCATGATGGACAAATCAAAGACCCGTGAGGATAATGAAAAGCGCTGGAAAGCATACAAACAAGCGAACAAAACAGCAGTGCAGCTTTGGGAGGGACATTTCATTCGACCGACTTCAGGGGCTTTGACATCACCGTTTGGAAAATATCGTGAATACAACACGGGTGTAAAGCGGCATCATCTCGGAATTGATATTGCTAATCAGGTAGGAACCGCAATATATGCAGGTAATAGTGGGGTTATAACTTTGGTGGATAATTTACATGTGTATGGCAAAACCGTGGTCATTAATCATGGACAAGGAGTTTCAACGAGTTATAATCACCTCAGCAAAATTAAGGTTGCAATTGGTCGTCCAGTTAAAAAAGGACAGGAAATTGGTTTAATGGGAGCAACCGGTCAAGTAACTGGTCCCCATTTACACTGGGGAATGGTTGTAAATGGAACAGCAGTTGATGCCGAACAATGGATCGATCAGGACTTTTCATATGATGATGACGAGACTTTAGGACAATGATCGTCAAAAAATTGAAATTGAACCAAACGGTTCCAAGTCCAGTTTGTATGTCATGCGATATTTGCTGCCATTTCCTCAGTCAGGATAGCTTAATGGCACCAGTTTTTACGTTCAAAGAACGAGAACGAACAATTGAAGCTGGATTTTCACCAGATCTTTTCGATCCTACTGACGATGGTAAGAGCTCACAGATTCGGCTAAAGGCTTATGAAAAAATGTTTATCTGTCCTGCCTTTTCACCTGAAACAGGAAAGTGTTCCATCTATCCAATCCGACCCCTTGATTGCCAGATATATCCATTTGTGATTGCGTTTGATGAAGATCGAAAACAGGTACTACTCTGTGTTGATAAAATTTGCCCGTATACAGAGATGGAAATCTCCAAATTTCACCGAAACGCAAACCAAGTTGTTGCATTTTTGGAATCGGATGCAGTAATGCTAGAAATCGTTGAGAACTGGAGTTTAGTTGGTTTGCGTCTGGAAACAGCAACGGTTATTTGTACTCTCGACAGGCTAACCTCTCATCTTGCTCAAACAATTAACAATTGATGACAAACCTATTTTTGATAGTTATGCATGTCAAGCAGACACTAAGCTGTCGAGTTACGCTTTTGCATCAAACTGGATTTGGCAAGATCTCTTCGATTTTCAGTGGACAGTTATTAACGATCAATTTTGCCTGTTTGCGAAACAAATAGATAGCTTTTTTATGCCGATCATGCCGATGGGTAGGCAGCTCAACCAAAAGACGATCCGGTATGTTTGGGATTTTATGATTTCTAATAGCCGAAACGATCAGATTGTTCGGATTGAGGCTGTGCCTGATGAGAAGCTTCCTCTGTTTCATCTCTTAGGATTTCAGCCCTTTTTAAAAGAGACGGAATACCTTTATGATAGAAATCAACTCATTTACCTCCGCGGAAATTCTTATAAAAGTAAGAGATCCTCGATAAATAGTCTTATACGAAGCGAGCAAGATCTTCGGATTGATACGTATCGACCAGCTATGTTTGACCAGTGCCTAGAGTTATATCATAGATGGCAATTGGAACGTCAGGCAAAATATGGCGATGCTATTATATACCAAGCCATGTTGGCCGATTCTTTGATCGCTCATCAATCTAGTTTAATCCATTTTGAACAACTTGAATTAGTTGGATTACTGGGTTACATTAACGATGAACTTAAAGCGTATACTTGTGGGTATCAGTTGAACCCTCAAATATTTTGCATTTTGTTTGAAGTAGTTGACCTTGAAGTTAAGGGCCTACCACAATTCATTTTTCGGGAATTTTGTCGCAGTCGAACAGAATGTCAGCTGAGTACTATGGGGGACTCCAATCTAGAAAATCTACGGAAGGTAAAGTTGTCGTATCGCCCAATTCAAACGATTCCGGTTTATAACGTCAGGTATGAAGGATGAAAACTGCATCTATTTTTCTTAACGGTTACTATAACTTCGACCAGATACAATTTTATCGGAACGAAATTGAATCTGCATTTACACAAAATATTCCATTAATTTGTGTGGATGGGGGCATTCATATCTTTCAAATGTGTGATCTGGTTCCAACCGTCCTAATTGGAGATCTCGATTCAATGCCAGATTTTACAACAATTGACGAACTAAAACAATCTGGTGTGAATGTTATTGACAAATGGATCGGACAAACTGATAAAGATTATACAGATGGTCAACTTGCAATCATGTATGCACTTAGGGAATTGGGGTGTAATGGTATTATTATTTATGGAGGGTTTCCGACCTCTTTTGATGTAGATCATTTCCTCGGTAACCTTAAGTTGATGCGTTTAGGCTTCTGCATGTCGCTAGTTCCATCGAACTTCCGAGCAGAAATGCGAGATGTATTTCAGTCGATGTATTTCGTTACATCTCGGCTAGAAATTGATCGTAAAAATGAGCAATTACAGTATATTTCTCTAATTGCTGAACATGGAAATGTGAATGTGAAAAGCAGTACTGGCCTGCGGTGGGATGTGTCTAACATGTGGATTGACCCAGATCAACCAAATGCATTAAGAAACGAATTTATTTCAGAATTCAATAAAGTTATTATTGAATTGGTTGAGGGTTCTGACCCTGTCTATGTCATTCACAATTGGTGAGATATGAGAAATGAAAAAATTAGGTATTATATCCGGTTCTGGGGACTTGCCGTTTCTACTTGCGAAATCTGTCGCTGATCACGGTATGGAACCAATCATCGTCCAAGTCACGCAAGAGATGTCCCCGGAATTGGGGAAAATTGTTAACCTCATTCATCCCATAGGCATTGGACAAATCCGAAAAATTATTAAGTTATTCCTTGATTCTGGTGTCGATGAAGCTGCAATCATTGGAAAAATTGAGAAGAGCATTCTCCTCAACCCGCTTCAACTAGACACCGCGGCCATTAGAATCTTGTCGAGCCTTCCTAACAAAGGGGACCGAACGATTATGACGGCTGCAATTAACTACTTTGAGGGAAAGGGGATAAAGATAATCGATCAAACACTCTACCTGAAAAACTTATTGCCTCCTACGGGGGTCTTGACTAAGCGAAAACCCACAGGAACTCAATGGAAAGATATCAAGTATGGCATCGACTTGGCTCGCCAAGTTGCAAGTATGGATATTGGCCAGACCGTCGTGGTTAAAAATATGATTCCAATCGCAATTGAGGCAATTGAAGGCACAGACTCCACCATCGAACGTGGCGGAGCGTTAGGTGGAAAAGGAATTGTGGTTGCCAAAGCAACTTCATCTGACCACGATTTCCGAGTTGATGTGCCAACAGTCGGGGAGAGAACGTTGAAATTGCTTCATCAAGCTAATGGGAGCGTCTTGGCAGTTGAAGCGGGTAGGACCTTCCTACTAAGAGGCCATCAACTCTCTCAGATCGCAGATCAACTAAAAATATCCTTGGTAGCAGTCAATTGAGTTCCCCTATGGCGTGAACAGATCTCATTGGAACGGGATATCTGTTTACTATGGAAGCTTTTCGAAGATTTGTTCTGAAGTTGGGAAATTCCCCACCTCAAGCTTCGAGAAAATTAATTGGCTGTTTAAAGATACTTCAAAACACCCTCCACCTCCTGGAACAAGTGTTAGACCTTTTATTGCCGTTTTATATTTGCTGAGCAGATCATCCGCCAAACTGACGGCTCGTGGTAGATAGTTTCAAGCTGTACAATATTCGATGATTAGGTTCATTGAGCTCTCCTAGTTTCTAAATCAAATACGTCGATTCTAAAATAAAGCGAAACATTTTGCAAGTTTTTTATAAAATCTTTCATTGTAAATCAGCTTAGAAATAGGCATGCTGAGGATTATAAGAATTTATTTGACAAACTACGCAGAACTATAGTATATTAGGGCCTGCGGAGTTGATTGATATCCTACACTTGGTTCTAATGTTTTTTTGAATGTAGGTTTTTTTAGTTGACTGCTTTTCTGGATGTGTGTTACAGTAGCGCTTAGGTTTTTGCTTTAGGATAAACAGGGAGGATTAACTATAATGGCAGCATCCCCGCTGATTTCAGGTGGAGCAACTCCGGGTATTGCACAGACGCAGCCCCTGGTGTCAGTATCTTCGGCTTTGCAAAAACCGTCTATAGGGCCGTCCTTTCAGACGGGCAGGGATAGTGCTGCTTTAGCCAGTCGTTCTAAGGCGCCTGCAAATTCGGTGGTTGGGCGCTCTTTCAACGTTGCGACCTCCGCGGAATCTCCGGCGGCTGTTAGTCGTGATGCAAGTGGGAATTTGGTGGGTAGCGGTATTATTGTAGATTCTAGCGGTTAGTTAGCTCTGCAGCTTGTTATAGTGTTCGATTAGTTCATCGAGGATCTCAGGCTTCCCTGCGAATATGCCAGCTGGCTTTTTTGGGTTTCTTTCATTGTATTTTATGGTTTGGAAGTTTCCATCCAGTACGATCCCGCCGGCTTCCCTGACGATTAGGTCCCCCGCACATATATCCCATTCGTTTTTTGGTTGCACTGTAAAGTAGAGGTTCGACGCTCCTGTAGCCAGTTTCCCCAGCTTATAAGCCACGCTGCCGATGTAATGCAAATCCCCAAGAATTGGGACAAAGTCTTCGAGCATTCCCTTCTTTTTTTCAGTGCGGCTTACTAGTGCGGATGCCCGCTTCAAATCATCACACCCAATGCACTTGATAGGCCTCCCATCACAGAACGCACCTCCATCTGAGACAGCATTGAAGACTTCACTTGTAGCAGGGTTATGTAAAACACCAACAATTGGTTTGCCGTTTTCAACTAGCGCGATAGAAACTGCAAATTGCGATAATCCTTCAATAAACTCTTTTGTCCCATCAATCGGATCGATAATCCACACACGCGGCTTTGTTAATCTCTCCGACGAATCTTTTGTTTCTTCCGACAACCAGCCATCATCAGGAAAATTGTCCATGATGATTTCTTGGATTTCTTTGTTAGCTTCGAGGTCTGCAGTTGTCACAGGATTATTTGGGCTTTTATCTTTGACTTCGTAGTTACTACGATAGTATTTCATTATGATTTCACCCGCGGATTTTGCTGCTTGTAATGCGACTTTAAGTTCTTTCATATCAGTTCTTAATTGTAATGCTATAAAAGAGGCATAAGGTCTAAAGGAAAATCTGGGGATTCAAGCCTCGTTAAAACTTTCCCAATTATAGCGATTTGGAATTTGCGACAGTATAGATTTTAAGAAGGGATCGAAGTTGCCAAGCCACTCGTTTGTCCGAATTGAAGCTTAAAAAACCGCTCACCTCTTTCCCCTAAAAATAGCCGAGTGTCACATTTGTTTCATTTTAATAGCCACGATTTCTTTCTCTGGGTGTGATATGTCCTATTGTGAGAGGAGCAGATCCAACTCTGCTTCGTCATCTTTAACTTCAGACACCGCCGCCCCCGGTTCTGTTCCTGTAACAAAGCCATAAAGTTCGAATTCGGCAATCTTAGCTTGGGCTTTTGTTTTTCCGCCTATTTGTCGAAAGCCAAAACCTCTCCGCACATTTTTTCTCCTTAAAGCTGCATCATCAACAGTCTTCCGGATACGGGCCCTAACGCCTGCAGTATGAATAGTCCTAGTTAGGCGAATATCAATTTTATTTTCTTTATTACTCTTGACTTCCTTGACCTTTTCCCATTTTCCGTTTGAGTCTGTAATCCATATATCCAGCATCTGTATGACATTAGCAGAATGGATTACAACACGATGAATGGCTTTGGGTTCAGGAAGGATAACAACAGCCTCAGATGGAGCAGCATAAGTGGCCATAGTCCTAACATAGTTATCTTCACCAGACATCGAACTTTCAACATATTGTGTTTGTCCCACAGTTTTCAGGTCGCCATCAATTATGGCAGGGTCATTGGCCTGAGCGCCCTCCATAAGCGCATAATTTGAACTCCATTCTTGCCCAGCAGAAAAATTTTGTAACGCTTTACAACCAGCCCCCATTAACACCAAAGAAGCTACGAAGGTTAATTGGATTATTTCTTGCAACTTCATGATTTATCTCCTCACTGTGTTATTGTTAGATTCATTTGTTGGATCATTACTAAAATGTCGTTTCTTGACAACTTACTAACTTTGAACTTCAAATCCTGAAAAAAGGGAATTAAATCCTCCCCTGCTGATTGGCTTAAATAGTAGACGAGAAAGCTGTCTTTCATTGCCCCTGGCAGTTTTTGGTGTAAGCGATCTTCCTCAATTAAACGGAAAAAATTTGGGTAGAATTGACTACCGTATCGTTGTTTCAACTCTGAAACGATAGAATATGAGTAATTGTAACACCAATGGGTTAAAGGTCCCAATGTGGCACTACCATGTCCTCGCCAACTTTGTGCGGCATTGACGCCATCGAGATCGAGCTTCAAATCATCGTGAAGATCAACTTTTCCGTGTTCGTTCCCCTCTGCATATTCAACTTCAACCAAAACGGCAATTCCTTCGGCAAACCACGTTGGAAGCAAATAGATGTTGGTAAAAGCATGAGCTAACTCATGGGCTTTGACAGGCCTCTGATTGTACATTTCGATCGGAAAATCCATTTGAATGCCGGTGATCTTTTTGATAAATTCGCCATTTTGATACTCGGTCCTCGACTGAGTCTGTGTTACCGCTTGATGCTTGGAACCATTGTAGAAATCATGCAAGACTATTCTAATCTTTTGATTGGGTTCGAAACCGTAAACATCTTGGTTGCTAGGTTCAAAGCCAAAGATATCGTGAACAAAATTGTAAAGACTCTCCATATACACAAGCGATCCGTGACCAACCCCGCGGCGTTCGTCCGCACTGTCATAATCTTTGAGCTTCTGAATATCTTCGCTAAAAATCAAAACATAATGTTTGCTTTCAAGCTTCAAGCTGCTGGAGGAATCCAAAATGCCTGGGTCAGACCTAGCCATTGTAACATATTGTTTTTTTAGATTGTTCCTAGCTTCTAGAGTCCTTCTTCTATGCACTTCATTTAATTGGGTACAACTAATTGTAAAAAAAAAGATGACGAATAACCAAGAGGAACCAATAATAGTTTTCCATGGATCACGCAATTTCATAGAAAAACACTCATCCAATCTATTGTGTATTAAATGCTAAAGTTGAAAGCATTTGGTTGAAAGTCTGTAGATATTTCTCATAACTTGCTTGATCTGGAGCCCATAGATCATAATGATAGATGTAAAAAGTATTACTGGTTGAGCGCATGAAAAGAGAAGCTTTACTGTGCCTACCATCGTCAGCAATAATGTCGTAGTAATATCCGCCGACTCGGTCAGCAGACAGAATCTTCCCTTGATCCGTAACCTCCAAGGCATTTTTTTTCAGTGCCCCGACTTCATTAAGAAATTCTATCGTTTCAAGAAGACCTTCAACATAATCTTTTGGGGTGTTAATATCACTTACAGTCTGTTTTTCGATCCAGATCAGAATATGCGGAATTTTATTTTCCAACACATCAACGAGTTGATAAACAAAATCTGACTCGATTACCGGTTCCATTAGGAGAAGCGAGTCCATCTCATTTACTTCAACCTTAAAACCAAAAATCTCTTCCCAATCAAGAAACGCGTCGATGGTATTCTTATTGCTAATTTCCCGAATAGTCCAATTATTGGCTGGTAGATCGAGGAGTTTAAACAAGTACCTTTGGTTCCGATATTCGCTACCGTGTAATCCAAGTTTAGGAAGGCTCAGATTCTCTTTAGTAATCGAATCCAAAGCGTTATTACTACTTTCATCCCCACAACTAAAAAGCATTACTAGTAAACACAGTAGAAATACAATTACAGTTTTTTCACAGCTTAACATTTTGAGCGTCCCGTTTTTGAGCATCCCATATTGGTAAACCCCATATAGACTGATAGGGGATTTTACCACGAAAGCCCTCGCATTTGCCACGCAGAACTGCTAAGCATAAAATTCTTACGTTTTTCTGATCGTCTTGATTCGTGATAATAATCTAAAGTTAAGATTTGCTTTTGTTCGATAGTGAATTCAAAGGTAAGTTGCCAATCCAGTGCTACGTCCACACTGTCTTTGTAACCGATGTTACTCACTGAGTTTCGGTTGACATAACTTGCTTCTGAGTGTTTGAAATTCCAGCGATGCCAATCTATTGTAGGTGGTGCGTCTAATAGACAGCTGAATCGACTGATTTGCTGATTATACCTGGTATACTGGACACTGACTATCGTCCTTATACAATCTATATTGGATATTTCGATAGTATCCAGTAGGTAGTAGCAACCCCAAAACTCGCGACAATTTCCCATACATCAATTGAAAATCACAGTTTTCCTTTGGTCGAAAGGACGCCGACAATGCGTTCATCCACACTAGTTGCAGCATCTAGAGCCTTGGCAATGCCTTTAAAAATTGCTTCAACAATATGGTGACGATTCGAACCATGAGCAACGTTAATATGGAGTGTTGTGCCACTGTGGTTAACGAATCCGTGGAAAAATTCCTCTACTAGTTCAACATCAAAAGTGCCAATTTTTTCATTGGTAAGAGGCGTATTGTAAACTAAAAAGGGCCGACCGCAAAAATCTAGGGTAATTTTTGCCAGAGCTTCGTACATTGGCATCTCAAAATTGCCAAAACGCCGTATTCCAGACTTGTCGGAAACTGCTTGCCGAAACGCGTCGCCCAAGCAGATTCCGACATCTTCAACAGTATGGTGGTCATCGACTTGCAAATCTCCAACTGCTTTCAGTTCCAAATCGAAAAAACCATGTTTGGCAAACAACTCGAGCATGTGATCTAAAAATCCCACGCCTGTTTGGACATCGGATGAACCAGACCCATCAACATTTAGCTTGAGCGAAATCTGTGTTTCGCTTGTTTCGCGATAAACTTCCGATTTTCGTTCCAAATTTGGTAATCCTGAACCCGCTATTTTCTCGTCTGTAGAGTCTAGCACACTGATTTCTTCAAATCAAGATAGAATCTGCATCCTATCACTTTCAAATTATCTATGTATTTTTCATCAGTCCATGCTATAATCTTGGCTCTGTAACAGCATTCCGAATAGTATTTCACAGGCAGGTAAAATTGCAATGCATCAGATTCAAACTGTATCAGACGAAGAGTTGGAATTGCTGAAGCAATTCGATACACCAACCATATGTAATGTTATTGAACTCTTTGAGGTTCGTTCGCGTAATACCGGTTATATGGATCAGCGCATAAAATCAAACTTTCCTGAAATGCCTCCCATGGTAGGTTACGCAACAACAGCTACGTTTCGTTCCAATTCTCCACCACGTGAGAACGATGTGTATTCGGGACTCGAAGGGCAAATTGATCAATTCGGAGACATTCCGGAGCCACGTATTGTCGTTTTCCAAGACTTGGATAGCCCATCTGTAGCTGCAACTTTTGGTGAAGTCATGTGTACCACATACAAGGCCTTTGGTTGTACGGGATTAATTACCTCTGGGACAGGCCGTGATTTGGATCAGGTTCGTGCTATTGACTTTCCTGTTTTTACCAGTGGGACAATATGTGCCCATGGTTATTGTCATATCATTGATATTAACGTCCCCGTGCATGTGGGGGGGATAACCGTATATCCAGGGGATCTATTACACGGCGATGCAAACGGTGTAACCACAGTGCCAAATGAAATTGCAGGTCAGGTGGCACAATCTGCTGCTCATTTCGTCGAAGCAGAAGGATATATCCTCGATTGTCTCCAGAGTGGTAGTCGAGATAAAACGGAGTGGGCAAAATCACGCGAGGCATATAGCAAAAAGATTTCTGAACTCAAGGAGCAGATAAGTTCTTATCAATACCATCAGGTGGGACTTCGCACTTGAAAAGCGTTTTTTTTCAATGTTATAATAGTTTCGTTTCTTGAACAACTTTCCTGATCGAGATTCTTGGTAATGTTCCAGTTAATGTCGTCGTTTTGGTAACTATCTGGAGCAATTTCGTTTTGGAATCATACCTGCTTGGGTTTGACAATGATACCTTCTCTCTGAAAATTATCAGTCCGCTCGATCTCAACGGAGGTGAATTTAGCCACTTCATTTAGACTCAATTTGACTAACCAGTTGGATTTGAGACTAATGTAAAAAAACACAATCCCCAGCAACATTCAGATTCGGATTCTGCCAGGAAGTTTTCCTGCTTAAAGCATCGTTTCGGTTTGGACTTTGTGGCTATAATCCTCTTGGCACAGAAACGGTATCCTTCGGTTATCAACCAAGAATTTAGGATATTAACCCAGTTCTTGAAGTGATACTAAGAGGAGCTAAATTTTTGAGTCATACTCTCTTGAGATAGTTGCTAAATGGTAGTTGATGTAATCGAAACTTTCAGTTGGGTTAATAATACATGTTTAGTTAATCGGAACGCTGATCAGGTGTTGGACATAAAATTCTGTTTTGCGATTCTGTTACAAAAGCCGCCTGTTTTTTCCGTCAGCGGGAATACTAATAACTGGAATGCATACTATGACAATTTTTGAGTTGTTTATGAAGGTAGTTTTTCTATTCCGAAAGATCATCGTTTTTGTGCTTTTTTTAGGTGTTTTCCAAAATGCATCTGGTGGGGAGCAAGAAGACTATACTTTCGCTTACAAGCTCTATAAAAACAAGGCATATCCAGTTGCGCAGAATCAATTCGATCAATTCATCAAAAGATATCCTCGTAGTGATAACGCAGATGACGCAAGACTTTTGATAGCCGAATGTGCCTTACAGCTAAAGAATTTTGATGAAGCAATCCAAAATTACAAGCAACTGCTAGTTGATTACCCGGAAACCAACCTTTCTTTAGATGCTCTGCAAGGGGTAGCAATTTCATGGTATAGGCAAGGGAAATATGAAGAGGCTATCAAAGGTTACGAAGAAGTGTTGAAAGTCACAAGTGAACCAGAGGTTATTTCTCGCAGTCTCTATTTAATTGGCGAGTCATTTGACAATCTTGGTTTGTACCAAAAAGCAGGTGAATACTATGATCAGGTGATATCCGAATATTCGGAATCAAATGAGATGGCAGACGCACTTTATTCCAAAGGGTGGACATTCTACCGACTTAAGAACTTCCGGTCAGCGTACGAACTTCTTTCTGGTTTTGGTCAAAAATATCCGGATCACTATGCTGTTCCCGAGGCGGATTATCGTGCTGCCGAGTCACTTTTCAAAATGGGTGAATGGGCCAACGCACAAATTGGGTTTAGAGATTTCATTCAAACTTACACAACTTCTCCCAATCAGAAGCAGATGGTTACCGATGCCCAATTTAGGCTTGGTGAATGTTACTTTCAACAACGAATGATGAAAGAGGCAAGACAAGAATTCAGTCTGCTTCTCAATGAGGGTGCCGATTCTCTCATTTCAGCTGAAGCGCAATATTGGATCGCAGAGATTTTGGCTGAAGAGAAGAAAGCAACTGAAGCTATTTATGAATATCAAAAAGTAATAGATTTGTATCCAGACAGTTCTGTATCTGACAATGCCTGGTACGGAATTGGTATGGTTCACTTTGAACAAAGTGAATATGCTAAGGCACTCAGTACGTTTAAATTGGTGTCAGTCAACCTGCAATCGGAGTTATCAACTGCCGCACGGTTTCGAATGGGAGAATGCTTTCGAATGCTTAGAGAGTTTAACACGGCTATCCTTAACTATAAGAAAATATTAGGGGCTTTATCCCCCTATGCTGATGATGCCTCCTACCAAATTGGAATTTGCTATTTCCAATTGCGCGACTATCAAGGCACAATCATCGAGCTGCGCAAACTCGTCGAAATGTATCCTGAGACAGATCTTAGACCCTACGCACTTTATCATCTCGGTCTAGCTTATTTTAATTCGGAACAATACTTGGAAAGTTCCCAAACCTTCGACCTGTACTTTACTGATGTTCAAGATCGAAACCTTGAAAGTGCTCCAGCTGATGAGGCTCTGTTTTGGAAAGCACGAGCTCTGTATGAAGCGGAAGACTATGCTGGAACCATCAAAGCATGCAATCTTCTCGCACAAAGGTATCCGCAAAGTGAACGCTTAACCCAATCCAATTATTTTATCGCTGAAAGTACATATTGGCAAAGTCCAACTAAAGAGTCCTATCGGTCCGCACGTCAAAAATATCAGGAACTTATTGAGCAAAAGCCTCGCAGCAAGTGGGCGGAGAAATCGCAATTTAGTATTGGTTGGACTTACTTTTCAGAAGCCGCAGTTTCTCAAGATAGAGAACGTCAAGATTGTTACAATAAGGCTATCACCTCTTGGAAAACGATGATTCAGAAATACCCTAAGAGTGATTTACTAGATCAATCACTATACCAAGTTGGTGTTTCCCAAAGTAATCTCAAAAAATATTCGGAAGCAATTCAATCATTTAAGCGTGTAATAGATTCATACGTTGGCAGTAGCTGGCAAGATAACTCTCAATACCAAATTGGGTGGGCCTTTTACAAACTGGAAGAATATGGAGATGCCATCGATGCTTTCTCAGAGGTAATACGAAAATTCCCTTCATCTCGACTTCAACCTAACGCGATTTTTGGTATAGCAAATTGTTTTTTCAAACAAGGACATTATAGAAACGCAATTAGCGAATACAAAAAAGTTGTCGAAGACTATCCAAATCTAAAGGTGCCAGCACGTGAAAGCGGCACGGAGAAGGCAGTTAACCTCCGCCCAGAAGCTCAATACTACATTGCTGAAAGTTTCATGAATCTAAAGAATTATAGTGAAGCTATCAAAGCATTTGAAAAAGTCATTCAGCATTATCCCAAAAGCAACTGGGCAGACGATGCGCAATACAGTATCGCTACAGCACATGAAAACTTGGGGCAGAAGGAAAAATCTCTACAGGCATACCGTACACTGATAAAAAATTATCGATCCAGCGGTCTTGCTCCAGATGTACAACTTCAAATTGGCCGGTTTTACTACGTTGATAAAGATTACAAGCGAGCAATCTCTGAATTCCAAAAAGTTGTTATACAGTATCCGAACACTTCATCTGCCTGGTTGGCTAAATATAATATAGGTAAATCTTACCTTATGCTAGGGTCGTATAAGCAATCAATTGAAGCATTTAGTCAAGTTAATCCGGAAAGCGAATTCTCTGCCAGCGCAATGTTCGAAATTGGAAACGCGTGGTACAACAAAAGAAACTCGCGCCGTAATTTAACCAATGCTATTAATGTATTAACTAATATTCCTGAAGAACATCCGAAAAGTCCTTTTGCAGCAAAAGCTCTTGTACTTGCAGGTGAATGTTACCAGGAGCTGGTTCAATGGCAAAAAGCGATAGATCTTTACAATCAGGTTCTATCCTATTACCCTCAATCAGATCAAGCAGAATACGCACAAATCTCGTTGGGACATTCTTATAAAGCGCAAAAAAATTTTCTTCAAGCGATTGAAGCCTACGATATCATCCGGCAGAAAGGTACAGATCGTTATCGTATAGAGATAGTTGTTGAAGCCGAACTTCACCTTGCCGAGACTCAGGCAATTCTTGGTCGGCATTACGATTCAGGCGTGACCTACCTGCGTGTGCGCCATCTCCGTGAACAGCATGATAGCCTTACGGCCTTCCATGCTGCTGTACGTGCGTCAGATGCTTTTATTAAAGCCAACGATATATATATGGCAAAAGATACCTGCGAGGATGCACTCAGCTTGTTTGAAGCTAAGATTGCGACTGCCGATGTTCGGAAAAAAGGAGAATGGGATCAGCTTCACGACTATGCTCAGAACCAGTATAAGCAGATTTTGAATCAAATCGAGCAACAATAACGTCAATAATGGTAAATTGACGTTTGGTATATTATATTAACGTCAGCGTGTATCATCTAATATCGGCTGGAGATTGTTGTCTCCAAGTTGGATACATACCTCCATATTACTTAGCAAATTAAACTACTACGATAATTCCAGTCAGTGAAAATTTCCCGACTTCAATTAAGTCTTTATTATCAATTTTGGGTTTTCAGGCTAGTGCGTTTTGCTCTTGTTTTGTTTACGTTTATTTCCTTGTATGTAGAGGCACAGCAGATTGTAGAAGAATCAGCACAGATACAGCTTGAAGAGGAAAAAATCCAGATCGTCGATACAACTCAAATTGTGCTTGAACCAAGGAAGAGATTTAACGATCCATCAAAGCCGAAGTTGATACACTCCTTAGCCTTATATGCGAAAGAAAGACTCTGGAACCTACCACCCAACATTACCCCTAACAAATCAGTTTATCTAGATGATCATCGTTTAAAAGATTATCATTTCAGTTTGATCGCCTATCCAAGTTTACCAGAGTCGCTTTTTTATAAGTTGACATTAACTGGACAAACAAATCAAACCAATGGGTTTGTTAGTATCACACGAAATCAGATTGGGAGTAAAAGAACAGACGATCGCGGGAATTATAGTCTTGATCTATTCCACGGCGGTTTTGGTTACCGATATGCTGCACATTCTTCTTTGAAACTCAATCTTGGAATGAAACTCAAAGAACTAAATTGGAAACTGAAAGCATCGCAGCTTCCAGTGGAATTCAAACTGAATTCTAAAACACCCAAATTGATATGGACTGATGTTAACCTAAACCAAAAAATCACGGAAAAAACAAAGGCCGATTTGAGTGTTAGATTTGAATCTTATGAACTAGATTCAAATAACCAAATTGATAGTGGAACAGATCTCAGAATTAACTTGGATATTTTCACAGATTTCCCCCCTAACCGTCTAAGACATATTCTTAACCCCATGCATTTTGGTGGAGTCCTTGAATATCGCTCCATAGCAACTTATGTAACTCCGAGAGACACACGATCTTCCACCTTCCGCTTGTACGTACGTGATCAATACAGCACCCTCGGACCAATGGTTTTTGACTTAGGTGGAGAATTTGTGAGTTTCTTGGAAAGTGGTAATCAATTGGATACAAACCTCACTGAGATAGATGAGGAGCCCACTAAGTTTCGGTTAAATCCTTCTTTAAGCACAATAGTGAATTTAAATAGTCAGTGGAAAATGCAAGTTGAGTTATATGGTGCAACAGAAATCCCTCAACTATCTGCTATTTATTTTGATCAGGATTATGTGAATGTGCTTCCTGCATTGAGATCAGAGAAAATTTGGTGTGGCCAGATTACACTGAAACGTTATTATGTTAAAAAGTTTGAGGTTGACTTCTCCGGATTCTCAAAGCTAACAAATGATCTTGTTATTCTAAAAAGAGATGATTCAAGAGCATTAGGTAAAGCATCAGAAATTGCATGGATCCCATATAATTTTGATCAGAAGAAACTCATCTCCGGTGGGCAACTTCTGGTGAAAGCAAACCTCCTTAATCAGCTTAGCCTTAACCTCAAACTCAAACACGAATTTCATAGAAGTATCCCATATCGAGCAACTGATTGGATTGATCTAGATCTGGTTTATTATCTGCCCTTGGGTTTTAAAGCAAAGTTGATTGGTGAATTTCGTGGTGGCAGATCCACAGAAGCAAGCAGCCAAAATTTAGGTCTTGAAGACTATGTTTTAATGAGACCCAAACTTGCCAAGCAATTTGGAAATTATATGAATGGTTTCATTGGCGGGGCATTTGTTGTTGGGAAGTATATGCAGTTTACTGACTACCCGTTTACGCCCAATGCTGTTGATTTTGGATTGGAGTTAGAGTTTTGAGCATATTTGAAATAATTGGAACAGGGCTTGTGCAATTGAGTAAGGGAGGGATGATTTTAATTCCGCTTATTATCTATTCTATTTGGTCACACACTATCATCTTCGAAAGGATGTTTCGGTTACGGCGCAATCAAATTATCCCATCGAATCTTGTTACACGTAGTATCTATGATGAGCTGGTGCAAGGTAATTCAGAAGCAGCAGTTAGCATCTGTAATAAACGCCCTAGTCCATTGACCAATATTTTTAAAGCTGGCATTCAAAACCACGGCAGAAGTGAAAAGGCATTGAAGGTTATTTTGAAAGTAGCTATCAACAACGAGAAACCGGTATTGCATAGATATCTTAGCACTCTCAATATGTTGGCGCTGGTATCAATGTATACAGGTCTTCTCGGTACGATCCTTGGTATGACGGCGTCATTCAACGCATTATGGATGGACGATAGTCAGATTGGCAAACTACCTGAAATTGCAAATGGGATCTCAGAAGCGCTATTGACAACAGCTGCGGGGCTAATTGTGGCTGTACCAACTTATATCGCCTATCATTATTTCACTAATCAAGTACGGGTTTTCATGACTGAGCTTGAGAGATATTCTATGTCTCTTATTCGTTTCCTATCGGCGGAAGAAAGGGGGATGTTTGATGATGAATTAGAAAATATACGCGATTGGACTATGAAAGAATCTGGTGAGATTGATTCACATGATTAAGTATAAAGGACGAGGAGGGGTAAATAAATTTTTGGGTCTTGCTGTTGCCGAACACATTATTCTTATTCTACTTTTCGCAATTTTCGTTTATCAGGAGCCACAGTTAAAAGTGGACAGGACTCCCATCAACGTGGAAATTCTCGTTGATCCAGAAAAGGATAAGAAAAAGAACGTTGAAGAATTGCCTGTTATAAATCCAGTCTCGCAGGAATTCATAACACCACTTGAATTGCCAGTACTTCACTCTTCTCAAGATGTACAGAGTTATCTCGCCAATCCAGATGATTCAGTTGGGTTACCTGATCTTCCACAGAAAAGGCAACCTTTTCAATCGAACTTGGATCGGACTTCCCTTGATACCACGGCATCATCGGGACATAAACAGGGAGGTTCCGACATCAATGTAGATGCCCCTATTCGATCTCGATCGGTGATGGAAGTAGGTACCTATCAGGCTTCATTGAATCGTCTCGGGGAATCAAATTCAAATGTCAGGGTAAATAAAGGAGGAAGCGGAGGTCGCAGACTCTCAGGAAAATTAGCTACTGGTGGCGATATTACCTCTAGAAAAAATCGTGTATCGAGTGGGCAGGGTTTTCGAATTAGTGGTCAAGTTGAAGGCCGTTCGATTGTTTACAAGCCACGGCCCCCGGAGATAAGAAAAGAATTACAAGGGGGCTTTGTCAAACTCAGTTTTAGTGTTCGACCAGATGGTTCCGTTTTTCAAGTCCGAATCATCGAAAATAGGACAGGAGTATTGAAGCAGGTCGCTATCGAGTACATTTCAAAATTTATGTTTGCGTCACTATCTGAGAATCAAACTCAGATTGATCAATCAGGAGAAATTCACGTTAATTTCGAGCGAGTTTTAAAATAAATATGGATTTTTCTTGCGATTTCGATGTAATGCGATATAATATGCGGATATATAAATAAGGAGGGTTATATTGTGGCAAAGAAGCTTTTAACCATCGGTATACTTAACGTTTTAATGGTCTACGTTGTAGTCATGTTGATTGGGTGTGCGGGTGGTATATCAGTTGTGCCCCTGAGTGTTAAAATACAAAACGCAGATCGCAAAGTGGAAGCGGCAGGGATGATCGCCATTAGTAATGATCTTGAACCCAAAAAGAGAAGGGAACTGCTTACAGATAAGCGTATCCTTTACGATGACGCAATAGCGCTTTATATCGAATGCACCGTAACTGACAAATATAATCAGAGAGCGCATTTTCGAATAGCGGAGATTTATAAAAGTCCGTACCACGAGGTGAAGCTAATACTCTCTGATCTCACTAATGAGAAAGATCTTAGTAAATTTCCAGCTAGAACATCAGACGAGTTGTGGGATTTAGCGGTGGAGCACTATCAAACTGCTGTTGATTTGGCGCCGACTGGTTATCTCGGTAGTCGCTCGAAAGGTAGCATCTCCGATATTCGAAAGAGTAGAAATCAAATTCAAGAAAGCCTTAGAGTCTATCGTAACCAGCTTTCAGGGGACGATGACCGGGCGAAGCAGACCCAAGATGCTGCCACGCAAGCCTTATATGATATTGGTGAATCCTACATGAAACTTGGAAATTACAGGGAAGCAATCGGCTCATATGAGAAGTTGGCTGCTGAGTTTCCCGACCATGAGCTTGCGCCTCGTTCACAATTTAAAGTAGGGAATGTCTACTTTTATAAACTATACGATTATTCGAATAAGGGTGGCTGGGGTGCGTTTGTAAAGGTAGCGCAAAATTACGAAGATTCGTTTGAATCTAAGCAAGCTGAAACTTTGCTTAAAAAGTCGGCACATACGTTGACAGGCATCAAACAGGATCAAGATGATATAAACAAATACACCAATAAAAAAGCCATGGCTATGAGGAGAATGGGGCGTTATGTAACGCCAGATAAACTCTACCAAATGGGGTTCCGCGATAGAATTGTTCAGAACTACCAGAATATTGCTGCGGGTTGGCAAAAAATGGAGAATTTCCCGAATTCGGTTTTTTGCTATAAGGAACTTGCTTACAATTTGCGAGGTAACGCATTCGCTGTTTCAGACGCATTGTACCAAATTGGTCGTTTGTATCAATTGGATGGGCAACTTGAAAACGCGATTTCGGGGTATGAGACTCTGTTTGAGATATCTCCTCAATCAATATGGCGTGACGAATGTGTTTATCAGCAAGCAGTCTGCTATCGTGGTATTCGAGAGTTTGAGCTAGCCTACGAAGGTTTTAAGACATATATGAGTTTGGCTGGAAGTCATAGTATTGAAAAACTAAGATACTACCGTGAAGCAGATCAAATGGTGCGACAATTTGAACAAGATCAAGATGGAGATGGGTTCATGTTCTATCAAGAACAAGAAGATGGAACATCAGATCGAGATCCAGATGATAATCCAGATAACAAGAAGGAAAGTGAGCCTCAAGCATAAGAGGCTACCATAAACTGGTTTCTTAAAAGCAGGGAGAGGATTTTCCCTGCTTTTTTTATTCCTCGATTTTGAATCATGGAACTAGTAACTCTTGCAACTTGCAATCTCAATCAGTGGGCCTTGGATTTCCAAGGTAACCTTGAACGCATTCTTGCATCGATTAAAGACGCTAAGAATAAAGGAGCACGTTATCGACTTGGGCCTGAGCTTGAGATCACTGGCTACGGTTGTGAGGACGCATTTCTTGAGGAAGACACATTTCTACACGCATGGGAGAGTTTTGCTGAGATTATTGGTGACGATTTAACTGAAGGTATTCTGTGTGATATAGGTATTCCGATAATGCATAAAAATGTGCGCTACAATTGTCGCATTTTCGTGCTCGATCGCAAAATTCTATTAATCCGTCCTAAGCTTTTCCTCGCAAATGATGGAAACTATCGTGAATCTCGGTGGTTCACTGCTTGGAACCATACAAGATCGGTTGAAGATTACCATCTGCCTCGTATAATTCGTAAAATTACTAATCAACAGACCGTGCCAATTGGCTTGGCATCGATTTCCACACGTGACACTGTCGTTGCTACTGAAACGTGTGAAGAACTATTTACTCCAAACAGCCCGCACATCCATCTTAGTCTAGACGGAATTGAGATTATTGCTAATGGGTCTGCTTCGCATCACCAACTCCGTAAACTCAATCAGAGGATAGATCTTATCCGGAGTGCAACAGCAAAAAGTGGTGGAGTATACCTTTATGCGAATCAACAGGGTTGTGATGGTGGTCGCCTGTATTTTGATGGGTGTGCTCTCATTGCAATCAATGGAGAAATTGTAACAAGAGGGTCTCAATTTTCAATTGAGGATGTGGAAGTTGTAACCGCAACGGTTGATCTCGAAGAAGTCAGGTCATATAGAGGCGCAATCGGCAGTCGGAGCGTCCAAGCAAGTCAAGCAAACCCAATTCCTCGTATTATAGTGGACTTTGAGTTGGCGACAGATCGTCGTACCCCTCCATCCAAATTAGATATTGTATCCTATCATACTCCGGAAGAGGAAATTGCTTACGGTCCCGCATGCTGGTTATGGGATTATCTGCGTAGATCTAGTTCTGGCGGTTTTTTCTTGCCTTTGTCTGGGGGAGCTGATAGTTCATCGACAGCGGCTATTGTGGGATCGATGTGCAAGATGGTAATTAATGCAGTTGCAGCTGGAAATCAACAGGTAATTGCTGATGTACGCCGTATTACAGGGGAAGACCATAGTTACCCGCTAACAGATCCGCGAGAGCTTGCCAATCGTATTTTTCACACCTGTTATATGGGATCACAAAATAGCTCGAAAGCCACTCGCAGTCGGGCTAAAGCTATTGCTGACCAGATAGGAGCATACCATCTGAATGTTAATATTGATTCGGTGGTGTCAGCGTTAGTGTCCACTTTCATCACATTGACTGATAAAACACCGAAATTTCGAGTTAAGGGTGGTACCGACGCAGAGAATATAGCCCTTCAAAACATTCAAGCGAGGATAAGAATGGTTCTATCATATTTTCTCGCCCAGCTCTTGTTATGGGCACGTGGTGGTAAAGGTGGTTTGTTGGTACTTGGTAGCGCCAATGTTGATGAAAGTCTCCGTGGCTATGTTACCAAGTATGATTGTAGTAGTGCGGACATTAATCCGATTGGCGGAATTAGCAAAATGGATCTTCGGCGTTTCTTGAACTGGGCAACCGATCATCTGGGTTATACTTCCCTGATCGATGTGGTTTCCGCCCTTCCTACAGCTGAACTTGAACCTCTCACTGAGGATTATATGCAGGAGGATGAAGCTGATATGGGAATGACCTATGAAGAACTTAGTCGCTTTGGAATCCTACGCAAGATTTATCGATGTGGTCCGGTCAGTATGTTTGAAAAACTGGTTTACGAATGGAACCACTTAGCCCCATCCGAAGTGGCGGAGAAAGTGAAGCGCTTCTTTTTCTACTATTCCGTTAATCGACACAAAATGACAACACTGACACCAGCATACCATGCTGAATCTTACTCGCCAGATGATAATCGATTTGACCTACGCCAGTTTTTATACAATGCACGTTGGACATGGCAATTCAGGAAAATTGATCAGTTGGTTCGAGAACTAAACGCTGACTAAAAGAACTAACAGGATTATTAGAGGACAGACAGCAAACGATGGTTCGCTTACTGTTGAGATTCAGCGTGAAGCAGCTCTGATGCAGTTCGATTAGCAACTGTCGTTCCACTAATAATTGTCTCGTCACCCTTTCTTCGGTAGCGATTAATGAAAATCGGTCGTGGTTTGTCCGAGAAATTCTGCTTTGATCCATGTATCGTTTGAACATGAAAAAATATTGAATCCCCTGCTTTGCCAACAATAGGAAGTGCATCTTCCCAAGTCCATTCCTCTGGGTCTAGACCAAGGTGTGACAAGGTGTCTATATGCCTCAGTTGTCCCAACTTATGGGATCCGGGAACAACGTGTAAAGCCCCATTTATGAGGTCTGTGTCTACAACATAGCTTAAGATACCAACAGGCCCTTCATGCCGATGCTGAAAGTACGCTGAATCTTGATGAAGGAGTTTTGGATGCCCTCCATTAGCTTCTTTGTATAGACTTTGACCACTACCAAATATTTCGAAATCAGAACCAAGAATAGCGGTGATAATTTCAATAACCTTCGGATCACGAGATGAGGCCTCAAATGCTTCACTATTATTATAATGGATTCCCAAGACCATAATCTGTTTATCTCTTGGATTCCCTTCCGGTGTTGGTATAAACAGCGTTCCATTTGGTGTTCGCCATCCTTCTACTATCTCTACGGCTTCATCTAATTGTACAATTGATTCTTGTGCGATTGTTCCAATATCGCGATGTAAATCATTAACATAAAGAGACATCAACCCACGTACAATCAGGCAACCGTGCTCATTGTAAATTCCGACCATACGTTCTAAATCAGGGTCATCTGCAAAAGTTTCGATGTCTGCAATGGAAATTTTAGGTTTTGTCTTCACAAAAACTCACCTCATTTTGCATGATTTTATTGTTAGTTAAGCCCATGGTGGTCGTTTTCCTGTTAGCTGTTCAATATAATCCGCCGTCCGCTTTTTCTTTTTTTCCTGCTCTTGATTCGACAAGCGTTCTGCCTTTTTCTGGTTTTTATATTGGATTTGCCAAGTTCCTTTTTTGAGATTTTGCAATTTAAATTCTCCTTCCACTCTATTGTTTATGTAACCCAAAAGGCCATTCAGAACCCAATAGACATCAGCAGCTGAATATTGTAGGTTATTAAATCTGGACTGGTCACTAACATGACTCAAGGTATCAATGATAATCTGCGAGACTTCAGCTACTGTGTAGTTTTTATCTTCAATCGTTACTGAGTGGGTTGAGACCTTTTTTTCCGTATCAGTATTTGGCATATTTGATGACAACCTAATTTGTTTTTTTAAACCTACTAAATAATCATGATACGATTTCTTTGGTTTGGTATAATTTGTTTTAGCTGAAATAAAAAGCGGACAAAAGTAACCGGAACAGGATATGACCACTAAAGAGATTAAATCATTTTTCGATAAAAATGGCTATATAAAAATTGATCGCGTTCTTGCAGGAAAACGGCTTCAGCAAATCCAAGATGAAGTTGATTTCATGATCAAAAGATCCCATAAAGCGGGTAGAAGGCTGGAAGCACATTGGGGAGGTACCTGGCGTGAACATATCAACGTGGATGGTGATAAACAAGCAAGGAGTGTTCTCTCAATTCATCGAGTTCACGAACACTCAGCTGCATTAGCACAATTGATGTTCGATTCAAATATTACTGACCCCGTAGCTGCAGTTGTAGGATCTGAGAATCTACAGCTACATCATACTTTGATGCATGCTAAACCACCTAAGATAGGAGCGGCCTTTCCTCTCCATCAAGATTATGACTACTTTCCACACAAACTAGATACTATGGTTGCGGCAACGCTTTATTTGGATGATTCAGAAGCAGATAACGGATGTCTACATATCATTCCAGGTAGTCATGAAGAAGGTTATATAGATCATGTTCACGATGGCTCACACCATTTGCCAGCGGATGAGTACCCAATAGAACGTGCCATACCAGTACCAATGAAAGCAGGTGATCTGCTTATCTTTAGTTACTATACAATTCATGGATCCTCACCAAATATCTCCGAGCAATGGCGGCGCATGTTACTATTTGAGTTTCGATCTCCACTTGATTGTCGAATGACAGAGCCGAGTGGAAGCACTGGGCAGGGCATAATCGTGCGTGGTGTTCATCCTAATCCAGTGCCAAAAGAAGGGGAAAACTATTGATTCAGTTTAGTCTAATTTGACTGTTGGCATCCTAGAGGGGGATGAGTCGAAATGAAAATTGTCCTCTGGATTGTTGCGAACTTGAATCAATTGGCTGGCAATTGAGACAGCTATCTCGGGTACGGTTTTCGAGTTGATATCCAGTCCGATTGGTGCATATACTCGGCCTAATCTCTCAGGTGAGATTCCGAGTTCCATAAGATCTTCGTAGATCAATTTTACTTTGCGGCGGCTGCCAATTAATCCAATGTATTGTGCATCTGAATTAATTGTTGCGTGTAAAGCTTCCTCATCATGGTTGTGACCACGTGTCACAATTACGACGTAGGTAAAAGAATCAATGGGGTATTTTTGCAACTCTTCAAAAATATCCCCGATGATAATCTGATTGGCGTCGGGCAACCGATCCCTAGAAGCAAAATCAACACGGTCATCAACAACAACCACATCAAAGTCAAGCCAGCTACTGAGGTGGCATAATGCTTGGCCAATGTGGCCTGCACCAGCAATCAAAAGAGTATGACGGGGTTGGATAGGCTCTACAAAGACACTTACCGCATCATTTTCAGATTTAATTATTGCAGGCGTATTATTTTTAAGTAATTTTTCTAGTTGCTCTTCGATTTGGGTTTCTAGGCTTCGATCTTCAAGAGACCCAAACCTGTGGCCATGTGATGAAACTAGTAATTTTGATCCAACTTTATGCTTTGTCTCACTTTCTACTATGGTAGCAAATAAAAGTGGGGTTTTCTGATCGGAAAGTTCCCGAAGATGTGTGAAGATTTCCAATTCTCGTTCCGACTGAGGCATATCAATAAAAATCCTCATATTGCCGCCACAGATCAGACCATCATCCCAACCATAATCGCTGTTGAGTTGGAACTCAAGTAAACGTGGATTTCCACCTTGTATAAGTTGAATTGCTTGTTGGCGCGCTTCTGCTTCAACACAACCTCCACCAAGCGTCCCAATATTCTGTAAATTGGGTAAGATCAATAATTTCGATCCGGGTTTTTGGGGAGTTGATCCTTTAGTTTCTACAACAGTACAATAAGCACCAATTTGTTTATCTTCGATTAAGTCGACGATTTTATCGTAAATAGCTTTCATAATCAGCTTCGTTGAGTGGCCGCTTTTTTTACTAACGCCATGAATTGTTCAAGCTGTTTGTTTGTGAGATGTAGTGACGTAAGCTTTTCCGCACCGTTTCGTCCAATTTTCGCAGGCAGATTGAGGCATACTTCTATGCCATTAGCTTCAATCATCGTCGTCACTGCAATAATCCGTTTTTTATTGAGCAGGATGGTTTTTACAACTTGTGCAGTTAAAACGGAAATTGTATGCACAAAGTCAGTATAGACGAGTTTCTTGGGCTGATTCCTCACATTTGAACCCAATTTTGCAATTTGATTTTGGCTGAGTAATTGATCTATTGGAATACCACCCACACAACAATACTGAGGCAACATATGGTATTCGTCATCATTCCCAATAATCAGTGACACAACATCTTCTACTGAAACACCAACGGCTTCTGAGATCTCTACTTTGAGATCTGTATTTATCAAGTAACCAGAGATCCCGATTACTTGTCCCAAATTCGCATTGCTATTTTGATGGATAGATTGAACAATCTCAGTTGAGGGATGAGTAGCAACCACGATTTTGGCTTCTGGAGCATATTGAGAAATACCTCCGATTCGATCTTTATTTGTAGATTCAAAAGACCTGAAGTAACCAGCTTGGGAGGGTTTTTGCAGTTGATTGAAGTCAAACGGACAATACACTACAACTTCAGAATCAGCCAAAACAGACGGATTTCGACTGGCCATTAACCGCACATCAGATCGAAGAATGGATGCTACCATCTTCAATTCAGCCAAGATAAAGCTCGGAATGCTATGTACTTCGTCAACTAACGCTAGTTCCGTAACTTCCTTCAATCGACATATGTGCTGAGCAATTAACAATACGGTATTTTTTTGTCCAACAACACTGACTTTCATATTTTCAGCCTACTCCCATACTACTGCATAAAATAAAAAATCCTACGCTGTAGAGGATTAACTACCCGTAAGATTTTCATTTTCAGGCTACTTGGTATTCTATTCCGAGTAAATATTTAACCCCTGTTTTGATATCGAATTGTTACTAATTAGCTTTTCTTTGTTAAAAATGAAATCGCTCCGTTTCCTCCCAAGAATTTCTTCATTCTGTTGGGTTTCACGGAAATACTGCGGCAAGGTAATACCTGTCATTTGGATGGCATCTTCTGGACATGCTTCAACACAGTAACCACAGAAAATACAACGGAGCATATTAATCTCAAATGACTTGGGATGTTTTTCTCGCTGGTAACCTTCCCCTGTTTGCCATCCTTCTGGAGCCGATTCAGCCTCGATAGCGATGCAATCGGCAGGACATGCCGTTGCACAGAGAAAACAAGCAACACACTTTTCATTTCCTTGATTGTCAACAGTTAACTTATGTATGCCTCTATAGCGATCATTCCGCTCATCAACACTTCTTTGATCTTCCGGATACTGATAAGAAGTGCTACGTTTAGATCTCGGAATGTGCTTTATAGTGGTAAATAGCCCCTTAATGAGTGCCGGGATATAAAGCCTGTCCCAGAATGACATCTCTTCATATAAGTTTTTCATATATTATCTCTGCATCTTAATACTCTGCTTCAATTGTCAATGACTGTCATGTTAGCACAGCATCTACATGAGTGTCAAGTCATACTGACGGGAGTTTTTAAGATAACAATTGAGTTATGTTAATGGGAAGTTGTAGTTCGTGAATTCAAGAGAAATGTGTACCAAATTTCTCTTGAATCTAGTTACGAAATGTGTTATATTGTGGCGTTCAATCGGACGGGGTGTAGCGCAGTCCGGTTAGCGCATCTGCTTTGGGAGCAGAGGGTCGGAGGTTCAAATCCTCTCACCCCGATTTTGGATCTGCGCCCGTAGCTCAGTGAATAGAGCAACTGACTTCTAATCAGTAGGTCGCAGGTTTGAATCCTGCCGGGCGTGCCATTATTTTAGACTTGGTGGATGTAGCTCAGGGGTAGAGCACCTGACTGTGGATCAGGTGGTCGTGGGTTCAAATCCCATCATCCACCCTTTTTCGATGAGCGTCCGTGGCTCAATTGGATAGAGCAACAGACTTCGGATCTGTAGGTTGGGGGTTCGAGTCCCTCCGGACGTGTTACGGGCTTACCTCAGATTCGGATTTTTGGGTTGTTCAGGTAAGCTTGCTGGGGCGTGTGTTGGAATTGGTAGACAAGGCAGACTTAGGATCTGTTGGGGGTTTCCCCGTGGGGGTTCGAGTCCCTTCACGCCCATCATTATATTGAGAACCGCATATTTTTTTATCGGAGGAATCATTGAAGGTTGAAGTTGAACATTTAGCTTCAAGTAGCGTTCGATTGCAAATCGAGATCCCACCTGAAAAAGTTGATCAAGAACTCAACCGAAATTACCAAGAATTAAGAAAAAACCTCTCTGTCCCTGGTTTCCGTAAGGGTAAAGTGCCAATCAGTATGATTAAATCCCGCTTTGCCGATCACGCGAAGGCTGAGGCAATTCAACAGCTTATCCCTGCTGCTTTAGAGGAAGCGATTGCTCAAGAAAGCCTTGCCCCTGTTGGTGATCCAGATTTTGAGTTAGATAATGTTCAGCTAGAAGACGGAATGCCCCTTAGTTTTGCAACTGTTATCAACATAAAACCTCAGATTGACATGCCGGATTATAGTACGCTTGAAGTCGACAAGTCCCCTGCAAATGTAGAAAGGGAGGAGGTTGACAAATACATTGAGCAACTTAGGAATCGGGAAGCCAGTTTTGTGCCTATTGAGATAGATCGTTCTGCTCATGAGGATGACTGTGTTCAAATCGACTGGGAAAGTTCAATCGATGGGGAACCTATCGAAAATGGATCCGGGAAAGATAGCGATATTGAGCTCGGAAAAGAATCCTTTCATCCAGACATTGAAAGTGCGATCGTTGGAATGGAAGTTGGTGAGTCAAAAACAACGGAAGTCACATTTGAGAATGAGCCAGAGGGTGGTGAGGGAGCGACTCTTGCAACCTTCAATTTTACCCTCAAAGCCATTACTGAAAAACAACTACCTGAACTTGATGACTCTTTTGCCAAGAATCATGAGTATGAAAACTATGATCAAATGTATGCTGAGATTTGGAATGACCTTGTCGAAGAAAAAAAGAGGCTTCGACGGCTAGAACAACAGCAAGAAGTTACGGATCAACTTATAGAAGCAATTGATCTTGAGATTCCATCATCGATGGTCGATCAATACGTTGAGCAATCAATCAAAAACATCGAGCAGCAACTGAAGCGAGACGGTCAAACGGCAGAAGAAGCCAATATTAACTTCGAGACTCTCCCACAGGAACTTCGAGAATCAACCATTAAGCAAACCAAACTAAATTGGATATTTGATAAGATTGCTGAGAATGAAAACATCTCGATCACTGATGACGAATTGGATCTCAGTGTGCGCTCCGTAGCACGGCAGCAAGACCGTGACCCAGACAAATACCTCAGCTTGTTGCGAGCAAGTAATCGTTTGGATAGCTACAGGAATGAGTTGAGATATCAGAAGATTTGTGACTTGCTCATCGAATCAGCCTCAGAGAAGGAGAAGCTTATTATCACATGAAACCTCATACAAGGACAGTGGTGGGATGAATCTAGCTCCTATCGTTATTGAGCAAACAAGTCGCGGCGAGCGTTCTTATGATATTTATTCGCGGCTTTTAAGGGAAAGAATTGTGATGATAGGTTCGCCGATAGACGATATGATTGCAAATAGCGTGATTGCTCAATTGCTTTTCCTTGAGAGCGAAAATTCAGATACAGATGTTGTTCTATACCTGAATACTCCGGGTGGGTCTGTCAGTGCAGGACTTGCTATTTACGATACAATGCAGTATATTGGTCCGGATGTCCAAACTTGGTGCGTCGGTCAAGCCTACAGCATGGGGGCTATTCTACTCGCTGGAGGGAAGTCCGAAAAACGTTATGCCTTGCCACACTCAAGCGTTCTAATCCATCAGCCTATGGGGGGAGTTAGTGGACAAGCCTCCGACATTAGCATCCACGCTCAAGAAATTCTCAGAATTCGGAAGGAACTGTATTCAATATTGGCTCGACATAGTGGTCAAAACGAGGAAAAAATAGAAACTGATGCTGATCGTGACTTCTTCATGAATGCGAAAGAGGCATGCGAATATGGTTTGATTGATCACGTGGTCTCGCGCCGACCTACTGAGGATGATAATAGTGACAAATGAATTTTGGTGTCTAGTAGTATCGTTATTGTATACGTAAGTCAGACGATGAGGTTGTTATGAGTGACGATAGTGTCGCGTGTTCATTTTGTGCTAAAGTGAAGGAAGAGGTCTTTAAATTAATCGCTGGTAAGCCAGGTGTCTTCATCTGCAACGAATGTATCAATGTCTGTATTGAGGTGTTAGATGAATACCGTGTGGAAGATCAAACGGACTCTCCACAAGAAGGAGAGTTCCAACTTCGTTCACCTGCTGAGCTGAAAGCTCAGCTTGACGACTATGTTATTGGTCAAGATAAGGCTAAGCGGATTCTGTCAGTAGCAGTCTACAATCATTACAAAAAGATCAAGTATCAGGATCAGTCCAGTGTTGAGCTTGAAAAAAGCAACATTCTGTTGATAGGGCCAACGGGTACTGGTAAAACTCTGTTGGCCCAAACACTTGCAAGAATCCTAAATGTTCCGTTCGCTATCACAGATGCTACAACCCTTACGGAAGCGGGTTATGTCGGTGAGGATGTTGAAAACATTATATTGAAACTTTTGCAGGCAGCAGATGGAAACGTTGAACGCGCGGAAAGAGGGATTATATATGTTGATGAGATCGATAAGATTACTCGCAAATCTGATAATCCCTCTATTACACGGGACGTATCTGGTGAAGGAGTTCAGCAGGCATTGTTGAAAATTCTTGAGGGGACAGTTGCTAATATTCCTCCCCAAGGTGGTCGGAAACACCCCCATCAAGAGTTTATTGAAATAGACACTAGTAAAATCTTGTTTGTTTGTGGTGGAGCCTTTATTGGTCTTGAAAAGATTGTTGAGGAGAGAATTGGAAAGAAGACGATGGGATTTGGTGCTCAGGTTAAGAGCGGTGAGAGTGTGAAGCTTAACGATTTCCTTGAGAAAGCGACAGCGAGGGATTTAATTAAATACGGTTTTATCCCTGAATTTGTGGGGCGTTTACCAGTTGTTGCATCGCTTCATGAATTAGATGAATCTGCTTTGGTTAGAATTTTGACGCAACCCAAAAATGCACTTGTGAAACAATATTCACAACTTCTTGAATATGATGACATTAAGCTCCGCATCACAGATGATGCAAAGACGGCAATCGTTCAGGAAGTACTCGAGCATGAAACAGGTGCTCGTGGTTTGCGTTCCGTTCTAGAAAACCTGATGTTGGACACCATGTTTGAAATTCCCTCTCTAGAAGGCATTAGCGAGTGTGTTATTACTCACGATTCTGTTGTAAAAGGCGAACAGCCTCAGCTAATTAGTCACGATGAAGTGAAAAGCGCATAAAATGTGGAGCAAGGAGTTTATGCAAAATGAAATCTGATTCAACAACTGAAGTTCGTGATGCCAGTTATATGTTACCGGTAATCCCACTACCTGGGAAAGTCATATTTCCAGGTTCAAATACGCCTCTTAATGTAGTCAGGAAGACTGGGGTTTTGGCTGTCAAGCATGCCTTAGAAGCAGATAAGGCTGTTCTCTTATTGAATCAAAAGAATAAAGACACAGACAGTCCAAGCATGGAGGATTTTCATGCTGTTGGTACAATTGCTGATGTTGTTGATTCATACGATCCCGGTGATGACTCAATTCGGATTTCTGTTGAAGGTAGTAGTCGTGGGGAAGTACTAAAACTAGTTGAAGATGATGGGTTTTTCTTAGCAGAGGTGCGGATTCCCGATGAGGAGTCATTATCTACTGAGGATGCAAGTTCACTCATGCGCAAAGCTATTAAGCGACTTGAACGATATGTACGGACAGGTAAACAATCATCTTCAGAAACGCTTGTCATTGTACGGAAGGAAGTAGATCCTGGAAAATTAGCGGACTATATCGCAAGTTCAATAATAGGGAGTCAAAGTGAGAAACTACAGCAGGTTCTTGATACCGTCGATCCGATTGAGCGTATCAGATTAGTTAATCAATTTCTCGATGAAGAGCTTGATGTGCTTGAACTAGACAGGAAAATCGATTCCAAAGTTCGAAAGTCGATTGAGAAAACACATAAAGAGTTCTATCTTCAAGAAAAGATGAAAGAAATTCAAAAAGAACTTGGGCGAGGAGACAACCCGTCTGAAATTGAGGAGCTACGGGAAAAAATTGAGAAGGCAAATGCATCGGAAGAAGCAAAAGAAAAAGCTGAAAAAGAGCTCAATCGTCTTCAGCAAATGCCGCCTATGTCAGCTGAGTTTGGTGTCATTCGCACTTATCTTGATTGGATTCTTTCCCTTCCGTGGGATGAGCGAACAACTTCAAAATTAAATATTCAACAGGCTGAAGAAATTCTTAATGAGGACCACTATGGTTTAGAAAAACCTAAAGAGCGAATTCTTGAATATTTGGCGGTAATGAAACTTGTTGAGAAGGTCAAAGGACCGATCTTGTGTTTCGTCGGCCCACCCGGGGTTGGTAAGACATCGCTGGGAAAATCGGTTGCGCGATCAACGGATCGAAACTTTATTCGTATGTCGCTCGGCGGTGTACGTGATGAGTCGGAGATTCGCGGTCATCGCCGAACTTATATTGGATCGATGCCTGGAAGAATAATTCAGGGTATATGTGACGCGAAATCAAAGAATCCTCTCTTTTTGCTCGACGAAATTGATAAGATGGGCAGTGACTTTCGAGGGGATCCTGCCTCTGCGCTTCTTGAGGTGCTTGACCCTGAACAAAACGACACTTTTCGTGACCACTATCTTGATGTTGCTTTTGATTTGTCGGAGGTTATGTTTATCACAACTGCGAATACGAAGATGTCGATTCCCCCGCCGCTACTCGACAGAATGGAAGTCATTGAGTTAGCCGGTTACACTGAATACGAGAAGAGTAGAATTGCGAATCAGTTTTTGATTCCCAAGCAAGTTGAATCGCACGGTCTTAAACAGGATTCTCTTAGTTTCTCTGATGCTGCTATCAGCCAAATCATTAACAAATATACGCGTGAAGCTGGAGTGCGAAATCTGGAACGTGAAGTTACAGCTATTTGTAGGCGAACAGCAAAGAAAATTGCAGTGAACGATGACGAATCTGAACAATTTCAGATTGATTTGGATAACCTAACTGACTACCTTGGACCAGAAAAATTTACGCGGAGAAAGGCGGAAGAGCATGACGAAATTGGGGTTGCGACTGGCATGGTTTACACTCAGGTGGGAGGTGATATTATTGCAATTGAAGCAACAACGATGCGCGGAAAAGGCGATTTAACCCTGACAGGACAACTAGGGGATGTGATGAAAGAATCTGCACAGACAGCGCTTGCTTACATCCAATCTCGTTCCGAAGCCCTCGATTTGCCTGATGATTTCAACTTTAGTGACAACTCAATCCACATTCATGTTCCTGAAGGAGCTGTGCCTAAAGAAGGACCGTCTGCAGGTATAACCATTGCTACAGCCATGATTTCTGCACTGACGGGTAAGGAAGTGCGAAGCGATATCGCTATGACAGGTGAAATTACCCTTCGCGGCCGAGTTCTACCAATTGGGGGATTAAAAGAAAAGGTGCTTGCTGCTCACCGGAATAACATCGGGAATGTCATTATCCCAGAAGAAAACGATAAGGATTTATCCGAGATCCCAGAAGAAATCCTGGGTGGATTGCACTTCCATAAAGTCGAGGATATGGCTCAGGTTCTCGATCTTGCCTTTAGAAAAAGCAATGCGTCTGGACAAGTTTCTTCAAATTAGTCGTATCATCAAACGGCGAACTCTGGCAAATGACATTTGTGCCCAAGGGAATATTGCTGTCAACGGTCAATTAGCAAAAGCTGGCAAGAAAATTTCGTTAGGGGATCGACTGGATATCGATCTTGGAGAAAATGGAATATCAAGTTATGAAATACTGGAAGTCCCCTCCTATAATGTTCCAAAAAGTAAGGCAGCGTCCTGTTATCGCAGGATCTCTGAAAGTTAACCAATTTTCGGTTCTATCTCGAGCTTTCCACTTGAGCATTATTCGTATTCTATGATTAGGTCGCGACACTTTCGTTTCCTATGTTTTCCCTCTGTCCAAGTTGTTTCCTTCCTCTTTTTCTTGATTTCCAGTTTTCTCTGTGCTGCGTCACCATTTCAATTACTCCATTCCAGCGCTAATACCTTGACGGTTGAATTTCGCCTTCCAAAACCCGACCGGCAAGCTTCATTTTCACAGCTCATAGGTATCCCAGCGGGGTCTAAACCCAGAGTTACAGTCACTTCCCTAAAATTGGTTGGTTCATCTGATACTAATGCTAATTCCTCATCGAATTCTGTGAGCGTTGCTCCTGTTGGGATAATTCGCGGTCAATATATTGCGCGGATTGACGTACAACCATTTCATACAAATAAAATCTACGAAATCTTACAGTTCCAGATCGATTTTGATTCGCCACCAATTATTCGTACCACGGATAGAAACTCCCCATATTTTGAAGATTTTTTCCGGTCGAATTTACTTAATTATCATCAAGCCTTAAATTGGCGTAACGTGCCGCAACCTACTCGTACAGCTCCTGCAAGGGCATTAGCTGACTTTCCAAAATACAAAATATTTATTAGAAAAACAGGCCTCTATAAAATTGATTCTTCCGATTTGACTAATCTTGATATTGACCTGGAAACAGTGGACCTAAGTTCAATCAGAATCGATAATCGCGGGCTTAAGGTAGGTGCGTATGTAATTGATCACAACCATAATAACTACCTTGATAATACAGATGGCATTGTATTCTATGCAGAAAAGATTATCAACAACAAGTTTACTGATGAAAACGTTTACTGGTTGAGTTGGAATAGTGATGATCCATCCACTCCAATAGATTCGATTGATGTGGCACCCGAGGACAAAGATGCTACAGTTCCAATTGGGTTTAAGAAAACCGAGCATTTTGAGAAAGATTATTATCATGATCCACTGGTAGAAGTGAAATCCGAGTTTGTCGATCACTATTTTTGGATGCGCTTTACCGGTGGTGCGGATGCAAAAGCACGCGAGAAAAACTTTCGAATTGATTTACCGAATGCTGTTCCTCGAGACAAGATTTCTAGGCGCGGTGAGCTGCGGATTAAGTTTCAAGGGATATCTACCAGAGCTAACGCTAATCATCGGGCATGGATACGATTGAGTGGAAAGAGCTTAGTACCAGCTGTTGAATGGAGGAAACAAGGTGCGCCGCTTTTAATTCGCCAATTCGATCAAAATGCCGTTTTGCATCACGATTCACCAAACTTCTTAAACATCCTTGCTGGAGATAATAACAATACGCCAGTAAGTAGAGCAGACTTCTATCTGGACTGGGCAGAGCTTGACTATTGGCATTCCTTTCGTGCCCAAGACGGTAAGCTCGAGTTTAATTCTGATACCGAACCACCAACTGTAGGAGAAACAACGAGGTTTCAGATTGATGGCTTTTCCAGAAAAGACATTGATTTATACCGAATTCGCAAGGGAAGTTTAGTCGCAAAACTCCAGAACATGTGGATTGACGAATTTGAGGAAGGAAATTACCGTGTGACCTTCGAAGATCGGGTCAATCAACCTACAACCTATTTTGCGGCAGACGATATTAGTTATTCATATATTAATACGCCAGTACTAGCAAAAACTTCGGACTTAAAGAATCCAACTAATCAGGCGGATTACATTGTCATTAGTCACACCAATTTTTTTGACAGCATTCAGCCTCTAGTTGAATATCGTGAATCCCAAGGAATGAAAGTTAAAATCGTGGATATTGACATAATATATGATCAATTTAGCCATGGCTTGTTCAACCCAAATGCAATTCAGAAGTTTTTACGATACGCATATGTAAACTGGAGAAAACCTGCCCCAACTTTTGTGCTATTGGTCGGAGACGCTCACTACGACTATAAAGAGTCAATTGTTCAAGTCTACCGTAGGGACTACGACGCTAAATATAATCTATACCCCATCTTTGTACCAACTTTCCACGGTTGGTCACCGGAAAGTGGTGAAACTGCTATGGACCATCGTTTTGTTCTGCTAAGTGGTGACGATGCACTACCAGACATGTATATAGGTCGTTTGCCTTCACAATACCCACATGAATTGGACGTTGTTGTTGAGAAAATTATTAATTACGAGAAAAATTTGAAACGTGGTCCATGGCAGGGACGAATAGTTGAGGTTGCCGACAATGAAATTGATAATCCGGGGCAAGATGATATCTTCGAAAAAACGCGCGAAGATCTAATTCAGAACGTGATCCCTGTTTCGTATGATACTAAAAAGGTGTATCTTAGGGAAATTGTGAGTCCACTACGAACGAATAAGATTATTATGGATTCAATCAACGAGGGTGTGCTTGTTCTGGAGTATGCTGGTCATGGAAGCACCCAGACCTGGGCAGATGAAGCTATCTTTCGGATGGAAGATGCGCGAAAGCTTCGGAACGAATATCTTCCATTTATTCTTGCTACTACCTGTCTTAACGGGCAGTTTGACAAACCGCTTCAGTTTGGACAGTATTGTTTGATCGATCAGTTCATATTTAATGAATATGGAGCTGTCGCTTGCCTTAGCGCGACCAGGCTCACTTACGGCAGTGCAAATGCTGAATTTGACAAAGAGATTTTTCCGGCCATGCTCAGTGGGAACCATAAAACGCTAGGATCAATTATCGCTACAGCTAAGACTCGATTCATCAGTAATGCTTCAACACGATGGGTTCCTGGTGCGGAACAGTACACGCTCTTTGGTGATCCCGCAACACGACTTGCTACACCGGAATTGAAGGTTAATGTCGAATTAACAGAATTGGTAGTTGATCCTAATAAGGAGTTGGTAGTTCACCGGAATTCAATCGGTCGTAGTCTCTTGAATTTGTCAGGGAAACTTGATTTCAAAATTGAGGCCGGTTTTAATACAGACAACATGAGGATGTTTGCGAATTTTCCAGCTAGTGATAAGGCTCAGCTACTCATTCGAGAACGAGACAACATTACCGTTTGGCAAGGAGAGTTTGGTGATGTCCGCATTTCAATCCCGAGAGGAACTTCGTTTGGGGAAGGAACTATTCGAGCAATTACATACGACGAGAATTACACAGCAGTTGGAGGCAGTCGTTTTTGGATTCATCAGCCACTTATTTATGATATCCGCGAAAACATGGATCATCTTGTTACCAATACACTCGATCTACAAGCCCAAATTGTTGATAATGAAGGATCCGATGGCATTACATCTGTTAAAGTGGTTTGGAGTGATACCCAGAACTTTGTAGACAACACTTATCGAATGATTCCTGACCCAAATCCTCCGGGATCGACGGTAAAGAAAGGGACGTGGTATCGAATTGAAAAACCGATTCCCCTACCAAAAGGAGGACGGGTTGTTCGGTATACAATCCATGTTAAGGATGTGTCTAACTATTCAATTAGTTCAGAACGCAAAGTAGTAGATGTACCCGAAGGCGCAAACCTAGCTATTGCATCCTCTGCGAACCAAACCGCACCAATCCGTTATCGCTATTCCCCTTCACTTAAGAAACATACATTAATTGCTGACATTGTTAACGATGGAGGCAGACCAGTTAATACTGCAATTGAAGTCTGGTTTTCGGAAGGAGACGCTGATAAGAATGCCGATCAGCAAATTGATCGTGATGCCCTAACATTAGGACATGTAGATATATTACCACGCGATTGGAAATCTGGAGCAGGGAGTCTCCAAGAAACCACGGCCATCTTAGTGCTGAATACACCTCTCTCTACCGGATTGCACAAAATATACGTATTTGCCGATCCGGAAGACAGTGAAGACGACCACGGGGATTTTATCACAGGCAAGCTCGATGAACCACGTTCTTTTGATAATAGATCGTTCACAATTTTAATTGTGAACGAATTTACTCTTAAAACTGATGAACCCTTAATCGCTCGAAGTATAGATCACGTTTTTAGAGCTGGCTTTGAGGCAGGAGCACTGGCCGGTGTTCCTGCAATCTCAATATCTGTTGATGAGGTTATCCTGCCGAAATCATTCCAACCAGATTTGTTTCCTGCACCAACACCTCGATTAAACAATTTGGTCAAAGCTGTCTCTGACTCAAATTATAGTGCTTACAAAATTGATTTATTGTCAGATAAGGCATACCTGACTAGGCCTACACAAGTTGATTTTTTATTAAGCTTAGATCAGCTACACAACAAAATTCAGAACAGAGATGGATTGTATCTCAATCAGGCAGACCATTATGAGAAGTTTAAGGCCGCGTTGAATCGGGAAGTAGAATCTATTTCCATCTACAGATGGAAAACGGACATTAAAGCATGGCAACGCATAGATTCTAAAGTAAAACTAGATACTGATATCCCTGACTCACAAGGGAATTTCCCTATTTTTCAGGAAAAATTTGTGACCCCTACGCGAGTAGAAAACAGAAACTTGTCCAAGTTAAGTAAATCACAAATTCATATAGACCCAAACCTGACACCAATTGGTCAATGGGCGATTCTCTTCTTAAATAAACACTCGTACGAAGTTTTGATCAAACTGAAAGGATCGAGTATTATCGAGAAACTTGGACAAAATGGGTATGTGAATAGAACCTTTAAGGACGAGATTCTTGGTCTTGAACTAAATCTGAATGATGTTGGCAGCGACCAAGAGTTTGAATTTGGGGATGTTCTTATCTTTGAAACTGAAGTTAATGTCAATGGACAAGTGCAAGTCGATTCATTACGGAAAGCGAACGCTGGCAACGGTGTAGGACACGCAAATGTCAGCAAGGACTATCCTGAGGAATTCCTGCCTGGAGACTGGCTGATTTTCTTTACTCAGCATGACCGGTTTGAAATACATGACGGCCTTAACACACCTATTCGGTATCTGCATGGCAGTCCGATTGTTGGAAGGGTTAACCAGCCGCTCACTCTGAAGGCTATAGGTATCGACCTGCTAATTAATTCGGGAGACAGATCGTTCCAATTTGGTGATAAAATGAAGTTTAGCACTTCTCTGGTTGGAGTGCTAACAACCACAGTGACCGAGCTGACACCGCTTACATTGTCATATAATACCGACAGGGTTCCACCGAAAATAAAATGGTGGGTGGATGGCGAAGAAAGATACACAGAGAGTCTAATCGAACCGCGACCCGAGATATCAATTTTACTTCAAGATGTAAATGGAATTGATATCGATTCTTTTTCAATCCAACTGAGTAAGGACGAGGGACCGTTTGTTGAAGTTAACGATTTCGAGATTGCTAATAAAAACAACCCGGCTATTATTTCGATTGAATACGAGCCCATCTTGTTTATTGGGCGTTATTTATTTCGCGTCCGGGTAAAAGATCTGAACGGAAATAAGCTCGGCGGAGATTTTACAGAATTTTTATACCAAGTGGATAAAAATCCAGATCTTTACCCCCCAGAAATTGAAATGTATGTCAATGATACCCCTCTTGTAGATGGAATAGTGCTACGTAAACAACCGAAATTTGATATAACAATTAATGACGACAAGGGGATCGACTCAAAAACGATAAAACTGTTCTTTAATGTTGAAGGAAATCAACTTGAAGAACTCACGCTCAAAAGCTTTGATATTATCTTCGATCCAGCTATTCCAACACAAGCAAATATGTATTTCGCTCCAGATACATCAAACGCTAACTATCAAATTCGTGTTACAGTCCAAGACAAAAGCGGCAACCTAGCAGAATCGTCTGATATTAATTTTCAGATCGATGAACCCGTTAAAGTCGCTAAGATACTCAACATACCAAATCCAATCAAAAATCAAACCTTTTTTACCTATGAATTGACGCAAGCTGCTTACTCAGTAGAAATTAAAATTTATACTGTTGGAGGTCGTTTAATTCGTACGATTTCTGACGCATCGGCTAAACGCGGCTACAACGAACTACACTGGAATGCCCGAGACGAAGATGGCATACGGCTTGCCAATGGCACTTACTTCTACAAAATCAAGGTTCAGATAGAGGATCAGCACCTCGAAAAAATTAAGCGGTTGGCTATTCTCCGTTAGTTTACTTTAGAACTGCTAGTAGCTTTTTTGCTGTGGCTATTTCATCTTCTATCTTAGCGATAATTACAACAACATACCGTCCATTTTTGACAACTTGCCCTTCTTCATTCCGACCATCCCATTGTTCTACATTACTTCCCTTCCAACGTTCAGCCTCAATGAGCAAAGTTTTGACGTGTTGGTCATACATATCAAAAATCTCAATTGTGACCTTTACAATAACATTTTTAGGGGTGTTAATAAAATATTTAATTGCTAAACGATTTGTTTCTGGAGAGTAATAAACAGGTGGATTAATCTCAACTTTTCCGATTTGAAACTTGTTCGCCCAATCTATTTTCCGATCCACTTCCATTACAGTAAAAACACCAAAATGATTGACATTGGCAGAAACAGTTTGCATATCTAAATCAGTGTGACTGCTAACCCAAACCCATGTTTCTTGAAAGGAGTCCCAGAAATGGAGGTGAAGTTTTGACGGATCAAACTCTGCATCAACTATACGATTATAATGAAAAGTAATCTTCGCTGATTTCTCGAACGTAAGTTCATAAGGCCGTACATCAATAACACCTGATATACGTTGAGCGTTCATTGCGGTACCTGGTGATTGAGTGACAGCAATCTCAACCTTGTATGCGTTGTCAAACGATTGTCGCGGAACGTCGATATCAAATCCAGTGGGACTCTCAAGCCTACCACCGGAATCATCAAGTGTTTTGGACTTCGATACAACTTTAATTGGTACGGACGTGCTAACCCGACCTGTTTCAGCCGTGATTTTTCCTTGCCCAACAAAGGTTGCTTCAAATGTTTCATTGTTAGTTATATAGCCTAAATCACCAAGTAGTCTCCACTTCGGTTGAACGGGAATTTCATTTTTGAATGCATCGTATCCAATGGAAGAAAGCTGATACATATCACCTGAGACAAAAATATATAGTGGGCCAAGCGAGGTTTTTTCATTACGAATGTAAATATCAAGTTTCTCAAGCTTTCCATGGATCACCGTGACCTCTGCTACACTTTTGAGATTGTTGTTTAGAGTAGCCATAATTTCACCTTCGCCTGTTGTTGTGGCTTTCCACAGAAACGTTTTTTGGTTGACTGCTGACAGATTTCTAGGTTGATTGAATCCAGTAACCCGCCAATCAGCCAAAAGATCTGTAACACGATTTTTATACTGATCAAAACCAAGAAGTTGAAATTCAGTTATTTCACCGGCAAAAACAAATAAATTTTTAGGAAGAATTTGCGTCGAAATAATATCACCAGCTGTAACTGTGACTTCTGCGTTAGCTTCAACACCTCCAGATTCAATGATGATTTGCGTGGTACCGACCTGAGTGGCTGTATAGGTGCCAGTTTGTGATATATTGCCAATTGGTTTTGATAATGTCCACTGTGGCTGGTTGGTCAAAGCTGATAACTCAATGATATTTCCAAAGACATCGAACGCCGTTAATTCGAAGTTTTGTGCTTTACCTGCACGTAGTATTAAACTTCTCGGCTTTAGGTTTATATTTGCAAAATCCCCCGTCAACAATTCAATACCAATCTTGAGTGAGGATATATTGTTATCGGATTGCGCCAATATATTTATCGTGCGATCGGCTGGCAATATTTCAGGAGCACGATAAGTCCAAATATTTTCCAATTTTTCTAAATACCCGATTTCTGGTATAGTTACTATTGTTAGGTTTCTGTTAATTTTTGGTAGTCGGGTTCCTTCAGCGTCTTTTCCAACCACTGAGATTTGGATCGACTCTCCAGCTGATACTTGTTTCGCTGATGATATAGTCTCGAGAGAAGCCAAATCTCCAACCTCAGAAAGAATTACGACGTTCGCATTACCAGCAATTCCATTAATCCTAGCTATAATCAACCCATTGATCGATGTATCAGAGTGAGATATAATGGGTGTAAAGATTCCCGAACTGGAGATCGTTCCAATTCCACCCTCTATCGACCAATTAGGTACACTTAGTTCATTGTCAGGGATGCTATTTCCATAAGGATCGAAACCAATGTACGTGAACTCCTGAGGTTCTGGTATACCAGTTGAATCTAACAAAATCGAAGCTGTTTCTGGCGCTAGACGTAACATAGCAAGGTCTTCGTTAACAATACGAACGAAAATTGAGGCAGAAATATTACCGGTTGAGGCGACAATCTCAATTAGATTATGATCTACTACGGTTGAACGGAACCAAGATGCATTTTCTCTTGTGGAATGAACGTTTCCTCGGCCATTTACTTTCCAACTGGCTTTAATAGCTTCCTCGTCTATTAAGGCAACGAGGAGAAGTTTTGCGCCAGCTTTCAGAAGCAACGGCTCTTCAATCGTTCCAAGTCCCTCAATCGATTGATGTGAACTCGAACTCCTGAACTCAATTTGTAGATTACCATTCATTTCCAAAGAAAGAACATGAATATCAATAATACTAGCAATACCCTTTTCTAAAGCCTGAATTTGGAAATTCCCTGTAGAAGCCGGCTTGAACTTAGCTAAATCATCACTAATTTCAAAATCGCCGAGTGCTGGCTGAACAGACCATTTCGGAGTTACCATGACCAAATTGCCATCTTTATCAAAACCTAAAGCTTTAAGTCGAATGACGTCTTTAATATCGGCTTCAAACTTATTATCAAGATTCTGAATCTCCAGTCTCGTAAGTGGCATGGCTCTTACAGTAACTTGTGCTCTAGATTCAAACCCACTTCCTATACCAATAACTTGAATGGCTCTGCCAATTGTTGCATCTTGATTAACTGTTAGCCAACCATCTCCACTGATTAGCCCTTCGCCGATTGTTTTCCACACTGATTCTGTCTCAACTTGGCGTCCCTTAAGGTCTTGGGCGACCAAATGGAATTGGAAACTTGCGCTAGGAAACAAATCAATTTGGTCCGGTTCAATCCGAACTTGAGCGACCTGATTTGTAGATATATAATGACGAACCTGTGCTCTTGCTACCAAGTTAGCCTCATCAATCGTTGCAATTACTTCCCCGATCAGATTGAGCTCAACATCTGTTTTGGGGATAAAGACCCCACTAGCCGAAATAGAACCGACACCCCCAACGACATCCCAAGTTACCGGTATCTCAGGCAATTCAGTATGGTTGCCACATGAATCAAATGCTATCAAACTAAATTTGATATTATCAGTTTCGTTTCCTTCGCTGATAACTTGGTTAGGTTCGAGCTGGACGAAAGTCGGGCGATTTGGAACCACTTCGATTGGAATGCGTTGAGGTGGTAGAACAACATCCCCAAGTATTTTCGCAACAATTTGTCCTGTTCCAGCTTGATTGGCATGAAAAATTCCATCTGTTGAAATGTATCCGATGTTCTCATCTGAAAATATTTCATAAATTGGGCGGATGTATCGAATATCTCCACCAGATGTTTGTCCAAACGCTGACAATCGTAGCGTCTCCCCCGCACGTACACTATTGTCACTGATAATTTCCCAGTTAACAAGATGCGATGCTATCGACATAGATCTATTTGGTAAGATTCTATCCGAAGTAACTGTTACTAACCGAGCGACACTTATATTCCCATTTGCTGCTCGGACTTCACCGGCTCCAGAACCGTGGGCAACAAAACGTCCATCAGCGTCTATAGTTCCTAATCCAATTGGAACCTGCCAAAGAGCAGGAATTGGATAAAATTCTCTTTTCGCTAATTCTTTATTCCAATAGATCGCAATTAGATAAAAATCTTGTGTGTCACCTACCTGTAACTCTATTGACTTCTGCGGAATGATACTTAATTTTTCGATTTTCAGATTCGAATTAGTTGGCATTGAAAGCTTCATAGATGAGACATTGGGAACAGTAACTGTCATTGCTGACACTGGCATAGAATTTACTAAGCTAGGCGTAGAATTTGGTCTAATAAAGATTTGTGAAATCGCGTTTCGGTCACCTATTTCTGCTTTAATTTGTGTGTTTTTTGCCTTGGTTGCGGTTAACCGCCCGCTCTGATTGATGATGATAACTTGAGGGTCAATTGACCATGTTAATTGATGTTGGTCAACAGGAACAGAATTTCCTAATACATCAAAGCCGGATATTGACAGGTTACAACTGTCCCCTACTTGGATAGAAAGATAAGGTGGATCAATGAAAAGTCGGTCCAAAATCCCAGGTGTCACCTCAACTTCAACCTGAGTTGTAAGACCAACGCTTGTCGCGATGATAGTTCCTAACCCAAGACTTGTGGAGGTGAAAGTACCACTGGAATCGATGACACCTATGTTACCGTTTACTGACCATTTAGGAAGAATCTGAGCTCGCTGATTCCACTGGTCAAGGCCAATAGCTTCAAAATCCTGAGATTCATTGATGGTGATGGTATAGCGTTCTATGATTTGATCAAAATTCTTTAGCACAATGGCTAAGCTCTGTACTGAGTCAGGAGCATTGCTCTGTATAACAACAACGCTTTTACCAGCTATAGCTTCCTGTCCACGTATTGTTTGACCATAAGACCATATGGTTCCGTTGATTACAACGCTCCCAAGAGTCTGAGAATTAGCTTGGTTAATTGATCTCATCAACCCATTAGAATTAATGATACCAGCGGCCGTATCAACAGCCCACCGGCTATTTCGAATCGGTACTGCGTTTCCGGCGACATCCCAACCTTGTGCCACAAATTTATAAGTATATGTCATTCTATCGTTCGATACTGGAAGGTAGGAAATGAACGGATCAATTGTAATATTATGCAGGTTGTTTGGTATAACTACGGCTCGAGTTGTCACCACTAGATCGAAAAGTGTAGCCGAAATTTTCCCTTCACCCGAATTTTTTGCTATGAATATACTATTGCGAATAATTCCTAATCCACCACCGACTGACCATATTGGATTAACTTCAACCTGATTTCCTAGCATATCTTTGGCGATTGCCTTTAACTTCTGGGCTTCGCCTGCACGTAGTTTAATGTTCGTTGGCAAGATTTCAATTGACTTTAAATCTCCAAAAACAACCTCGATTTCTGCTGAAACTATCAAATTTTCATAAGTCGCAGTAACTCGACCAGTCCCAATTCTCTGAGCAAAAAACACATTATTAATTATCTCCCCAATGTTACCATCAGATTGCCAATGAAGTCGATTCTTCAACATCTCGATTTGGTTGCCAAAGGTATCTGTAAGGACTACTTGAAAATCTTTTTTAGCACCTGCAACAAGCGTAATTTTAGGATATGGATCTATCAGTAATTGATTGGCATCAGTAGTGATGAGCGTAATATTCCTTGACGCTTGGACAAGCCTTCCAAATTTATTAGACGACGCGAGCAATATTGCTGATACCAACCCGAATCTTCCAGCTTCTGTATGTGAATAAAATTTCCCATCTTGATCGATTGTACCAATGCCATTACTAACATTCCAAATTGGCATTTCATCATCAACGTGGAACTCCTGCACGGAACCTACAGGAACTAATATCGGATCCATTTGTGTACCATCAATTGAAAGCCAAATCTTTTCTCCAACCAAAGAGGTTGGAATTGTTGGTGAATCAACTTGGACTACTTTAATCAGACCGTTTTTCTTTGATTTTAGGCCGTGTGAATTAATAGCTGTAATTTGCCAATTAATATTTTCATCATAACTTTGATACACAATTGGACTAATTTGCCATAGATATCGATTTTGAAACTCATCAATAGGTAAGAAATGCATCTTACCAAATCGGTTGGATAACTTAAGTGAAATATTGTTAAAGTTCGAACCCTGAATGTTGGCAGCAAGTTGGATAGTGGCATTCGATTGGATTTCAGCCGGGGCACTGACGTCGGAAATAATCGGTGGGGTTGATGTGATTTTTGGAATTACAGTGAAGCGAAAAGAGTCACTCATTTTGCCATAAAATTTCCCGTCTAAACTCACTTCTACACGGTACACACCGAGTTGGGTTGTTTGTGGAAGGAGGAAATCGAAATGAAAGAAGTTTTCTGGTAACTCGTTAGTAATCTGATTACTAGCAATAACAATTCCGTTTGGATCTTTCACAACCACGAAAGGAAAAGTAAGTCGCGCAGCTGAATAGTTAAACATCCTCCACAATTGATTACCAAGTTTGTCTCGGATGCCAAACTCAACTTGGACTTCATCACCCGGATAATAGGTCTGAGAAGGTGTCGACGAATGCAACTTAAATGGTGAATCACCAGAATTACCAAGTGTATAGGTTTGGGGGTGATCAATCTGAAAATCATTAACGCGAAGTTCATAGGCATAAAGTTCTCCGTCAAGATCAACAACATAGCTTAGATTAAATTGATAAACTAGGTTAGGAATAAGTTGCATTGTTGGAGCAGAATCGCTGAAAGCAAGCGCAAAGGAATCTGTATAGGCTGCATCATAGCCAATCTGATTCTCAATGATATCGATGAACTCGTGAGAAAAATTGGTTGATAACACTTCGTTCAGAACCAGTTCGGTATTTTCAGGGAGTTTAAACGCAAGACTGGCAGTTGGTGTTTGTGAGCCATCAAAAGTAATTGAATTTTGTGCTTCCGTGATCTGTTTATTCTGCAGCACAACGTAATGTAAAGCAATTGATCCCTTTATTACAATGTGGTAGTTTCCTGGTGAAATTGAGGTCAACAACTGACCATCATTATTCAAAGTGCCAATATACCCAACGGTACGTTTACTCGCTCTAAAGTAAACACGAGCAGCGATAAGCGGTTCCAAGGAACCTGTATACTGGTTTTCACCAATCGCTGAAACAGTTACTGGTACCGCCTCGTTGATGAAGAGTGTTGTCTTTCCTGGTGCTGAAACATTCTTTATAATCAAGAAACTTTGGCGGATTTTCCCAGAATCAAGGTCAGGTGACGCAACTATGCTATAACTACCATTCGTAAGGTTGGCTTTCACCATTCCGTTTGAATCTGTGACGAAGCCAATGAATCCATCGGTGCGTGGGCTTGGAGGAGAGATAGACTCAACTTCACTATCCGGCGTGAGCTTGCCAGGGAAAACTTGAACGCGAACCGGAAAAATTGGATTTCCAGTCTGATCAAGGATAGTTATTATCAATTCCGATTTGGCTATGGGGCAAAAAAAAACACACACACAGAAGATTGGAAGTATGGAATCCAAGAGGTTTGGTTTGTGCCTAACCATTACGTCTTTTGTGGTTTCTTTTTGGCGGCTGGAAATAAAATGTTGTTTAAAATCAATCGGTATCCAGGCGAATGTTTATGGAGATTGAGATTGGTAGGAATCCGTCCTTCACCAACAAGGTGTCGATAATCTTCCGGATCATGTCCTGCTAGGAAAGTGAAGGTGCCTTTTCCTAAATTCCCATGAATATATTTGGCATACTTAGTACCCTCGATTTCTCCAAGAATGGTCGTTGATTGACGAATAGTATCCTTATTGAATGATGTTGTTTGACCAAGATAACCGAAAACCCGAGATTTATGATTCTGCGTTAGCATTGCTGGAATAGGGTCATGTTTAGCGGCGAATTCGAAGAGTATAAAATCCTCGATTCCAGAAAGAGGATTAAGCTCTGGCTGTGGGTTATCGATATTTGAAAACTCGTATCGGTTCGGATCAGGATAAAGTTCAAAGTCCTTGAAGGCGAATGTTTGATCGAATTTGAGTTGCGATTGATAGTTGGTTTTAACGGGCGTACCATCGATCTCGGGTGCAACAATGTCGATTCGGCCACTATCAGTCGCCAACGCAATATCAAGTGTCTCAGGGGCGGAACACATTGCAAACAAAAACCCGCCCTTCACAATATAATCTCGAATAAGTTCAGCAATATGACCTTTTTGTCGAGCAACATTGTCGAACCCCGATTTCTGAGCAACATCTTGGTATATCCGCACACGTTGCTGATACCAAACTTGATCTCGAAAAGAGGCATAAAACTTGCCGTATTGACCTGTAAAATCTTCATGATGGAGGTGTAACCAATCGTATTCCTTTGCCAACAATGCCCCCTTCATGACCTCTTCATCCCAAACGGTTTCATAGGGTATATCAGCGTAATCCATGACGATTTTAACTGCGTCATCCCACGGGTCTCGATAGGGACTGTCGTCGTGGGGGCGATAAACAGCGATCTTTGGGGCTTTTTCAAGCGAGATCTCATCCATATTGCTATTTTCAATTTCAGTTTGTATTGTGATGTAATCAACATTGGATAATAACTCGAAATTTACTCCCATTTCATATGATTGTTTTCGAACGTCTGGTGCATCTAACAACAAAAATGCACCTCCACGATAATTCAGCAACCATTTTGCACTATATTCGCGTGGGGCTTCAAGAGTCCAGTAGGCGAGTCCATATGCCTTGAGATGATTCGTCTGCGATTCGTCCATTGGTACAATAATCCATTGGGCAACCAAAAATGGACTAAAAATCAGCAGAATTAAAAACCCAACTATAATTCTTTTACATGCATTTAAGGCACTTCCGATGTTTTCTCTTGCCTCTGGGCTTTTCGCCTTTGCCATGCTCTAACTCTTTCTTTAATCAAGGCATCGTTAGCCTCTGACATTCTGAAGTTTAACAATGCTCGATGTGTTTCCACAAAAACTTTGGATTCGCCTACTAAATGTGGATTAGAATCCTCCAATGTCCGAATTAGTATTGGAATGATTTCAGTAGATGGTTCCTTTATTTGACCAAGAAGATATGCTGCATGAACTCGGCCATCGATGATTTCATCACCTAACTTTTCTCTTAGGAAATTTAATGTTGCGAGTTTGTCAAAACCTTTTAACAAATCAATTATCTTGCGGTGATAATCGGCTGTTTTATCTTTGGATAATTTAAAAAGTACTTGAAGAACCGGTTTTCCCCATTCCGCTGGATGCCGAGTACCAATATCAACTAAAACAATAGCGGAATTTCTGACAATTCTATGGTTGGTGCTTCGTTGTGCTTCAAGTAACGCGGAGGTTGCAGCAGAACCTAGCCTTTTGATGGCCTCTATAGTACTCACTTGTACTTTCTGGCTAGGATCTCCTAGGGAACGCACCAAAGCTGATAAGATTACATTGGTTTTTTTTTGATTCATAGCTCTGGTGTTGAGTCCATGAAAATCAGCTAATGCTAGGGCTGCCGCCGCTTTGGCATCTTCATCGATATCTTGATCGAGAATACGTCTGACTTGATTCAGGACATTATCCTTTCCCTCATCCTGCGGTGAAATTTTGACGATTGCTTGGACAGCACTTGCCCTAACCTCTCCAGATAAATCATTCAGCGCTTCTTTTACAGTTGGTATGGCTTTTTCAGCCTCATGACCGATTTCACCAAGAGCCGTAATAGCAGCAGCACGAACATAGGAATCTTTCAAGACAGTAACTATGAGTTGTGATACAATCAAATCAGCAGGCTCTTTGATCCGACCTAAAGTCAGTGCTGTATTCTGACGAACCTGAAGATTGCTGTCATTGAGTAATCCAATCAGATTCTTTGTGATAAGCAGTTTACTTTCATTTTCTGCTGATTTCCCTATTTTGCTCAGAGTTTCAACCACACTCAACCGGACAATGAAATTCTCATGTTTAAGTGTATCTAACAATATTTCTATGATTTTATTGTGATTTGGTTCATTAGGCAAAATTGCTGGTATTTGTGAATCTTGACCTAGGATATTTCCTAATGCATTCGCGGCTACAGCGACGTGGTTACCTCCTTCTTTGAGCATCTTTAAGAGTTCATCGATTGCGGGACGAGCCTTCATTTTGCCAAGTGCAACAGCAGCATAAAACTGAGACCTAGGCATCTTCGAACTAAGTCGATAAATAAGTTCTCTGATGATTTTAGCTCTTTCGCTAACGCTGACTTTCGACAGGCCTTCGGCAGCCACACCACTTACAGACCGATTGGGATCATCCAACATTTTTATCAGATACTCCCCAATTTCAGAGGGATTTAGTATCTGCGCCAGTGCTTTGACGATTGCGGCTCGTATCTCCGGATCTTCATGGTTTAGCGAAAAATCAATTCGTTGAGGATTCGATTTTATTTCTACCGCATATATTCGATTTCGATCAATCAGCAACCACGTACGTCTTGGAGTTACCTGATCAATTCTAGCTTTTTTGGATATATAAAGACCTTTTTCTTCAAGTGCTATTTGCAAGTTTCGGGAAATACTAATGCGACGGATCTCGATATCCTCGCTATTGCGTGTCAAGGTGTAAATCTGTTTATTTCTGCCATCACGGATCATCCAACTTTTATACTTTTTTTGTGTTGCTAAGGTTGCTTGATTCGAGATCGGAATACCCCAGAATATAAATTGCTCAAGAAGTTCCAGCGGGATGGCAGGACCAAGGTCAAGGTCAGCCCCAAAATCCAGCGGCATCGAGAAAGGAAGCACGAAATCATTCCCTTCTTCCAATTCATCTCTAAATTCCAAGGCAATGCTGAATTGGAACCTGCTGAACATTTTCTGCAAAGTATCTTTGTAAACGCTTGCAAGATTCCCCATTTTCCCTAGTGCATCAATCGCATGAAGTTGAACTTCTCTGTTTTGATCGTCCAATGCCTGCACCAATGCGGGAACCACATCACGGAAATCATTTTCAGCACGGAAAGAAACTGATTTTGCTATCTCACCTAAAGCATAAACAAGATTTCGTCGAACGTTTGAGTTTTCATGTGTCAACAGTGGAACAATTATAACGGAAAAACCGAAGTCCTTAAGGCTCTCAATTGCTTCCTTCTGAGTGTTCGGTACAAGGACTTTCCGCACACCAAGGATGGAATCTTCCTGCCTCTTAAGTACAGGATCCTTGACTGCAATTGAGAGAATTGGAATAGCAGAATGGCCAATTTTGCTCAACACACGGATTGCAGAACTCCTAGCAACGGGGCCACCCTGTCTAAGAGTAGATGCAAGGTAAGGGAACACTGGCTCGCCAATTTCAACCAATTTATCTATTGCTACTTTTCGGGTAAATATTTCATCTGAATCAAGTCGATCGATAAAATATTCAATATCAGTAATCTGAGCATATGTTCGACTTGCTAGTGGAACAAGGGTATACATTAAAAAAAGGAAAAAGACAAGAGATCCCTTTTCAATCCAAATTGGCAGTTGTCCGAAAAGGTTACTGCTTTTCATTGTAGATCGATAACCATGCGCTCGGTGCAAATGGAGGCTCAGTGTCCATACTTCCTTCTAGCTCTGGCGGCTCAACCGATCGTCCATCAATTAAAGGTTGTTTAGGGTTTGAATTCTGATGACGTGGTTCAGTGTTTCCTTTTTGGTTAGGTTGATCGAGCAACTGCATAGATACGGGACGTGTGTCACGTTTTTCAACAATTTCCACCAAACGTGAAAATTGCGTAATTTGATCAATTTGTTCTGGAGGTTTTTGAACAAGATCAAGTGTATCTCGTGCAATCATTAATTCCGCATTCGTCGGGATCAGAAGTGTCTGAACTGTTGCGTTATCACGATTAATTTCTTTTTCACATACCCGATTGCCATTTTTACTCGGATCAATTTCGATACCTAAGAAACCAAGTTTTTCACAGATTTTCGACCGAATTCTTGCCATATTCTCCCCAATCTCACCTGTAAAGATGAGTGCGTCAAGACCGCCAAGTGAGGCGGCGTATTTACCAACGTATTGACTGACACTATAGCAAAACATTTTTAAAGCAAGCAACACACGTTCGTTATCCATTGAGGTTGTATTAAGAAGTTCCCTAAAATCTAATTCGACACCTGAAATTCCACGTAAGCCACTGTTTTTGGTTAGCAACTCTTCAATGTCGCCGATCGACATGCCGTGTTTTCTTGCTAGATGGAAGATAATAGCTGGATCAATATCCCCACTACAGGTACCCATCATTAATCCTTCAAGCGGTGTAAATCCCATGCTTGTGTCAACGGACTGACCACCGTCAATTGCTGTAACGCTACACTCATTTCCGAGGTAGCAGGAGATAAGCTTGAGATCAGATAGAGAACGCCCCAACATTTTAGCGGCGCGATGTGAAACGTAACGATGAGATATCCCGTGAAATCCATAACGACGAATATCATGTTCCACGTAAAATTCGTATGGGATAGGATAAACCTGAGCATAATCAGGGATTGATCGATGGAAAGCCGTATCAAAAACTGCTACTTGTGGTGTGTCAGGCATAATCTTGCGACACAACCGAATCCCCTTTAAACTAAAGGGATTATGCAATGGGGCAAGATGATTATTTTGCTCAATCAATCCCTCTGTCAGCGGCGTAATGAGTTGTGACTCAGCAAAATGGATTCCCCCATGAACAATATAATGTCCAACAGCAGTAATGGCTGACATGTCATCAATAACGCCGTGTTCTTTATCGAGTAGAGTTGCCGGGATAAATGAAAAGACGTTGTCATGGGTAATCTGAGGGACTTCTAACTTATAACTGTCTCCATCATGACGCTCATAGGTCAATTCCGGAATTGAATTGTTAATACGATCAAATTTCCCTTTGGCAAGGCAAATTTCGCCTACCATCTCAAAACATTGGTATTCGAGGGATACGTTATCTACATTAATCGTTAGAATGAGAGACATTTCAATTCGGATTTTGTCTAATAACCCATCAATCCACAACAACGCCGGCAGACAGGCATGAGACCTTCAGTACTAATTGATTTTCGGAAACGAACAGCTTCTTCGTTGTTCCACATCTCAGCTACTGAATCTCCTTGAATATTGCCGATAATATAGTCATGGTAATCCCGGCAAAGGCTTACGTCACCATTACTATCTATTTCCATTGTCATGTAAATAGAAACGCATTGATTATAACCAAAGGTTTCAGAATGATCTTTATAGTACGTATCAATTCCTTCCTTCGTATGGAGTTCCGGCATCATCACGGGAGGACAGGTATTTCGCTGCTGTGAGATACGCATCATCTCGTGGTATTTTTCAAGAATGACACCGTGATCAAATTGGTTCCATTCCCCAATCCAGCCGTAGTGAGTTTGCGGTTTTTTGCCAAATCGACGCTCAAAGTCCTCCGAGTGCTCCATTGCAGATTTTTGATCAATCCACCAGGTAAGATAAAGGATTTGGGCATCAGCGTGCTGGCTAGTGAACTTGTATAGATCTACCACGTCATCTATGTTATAAGCTGTAATACAACTCAGAGGGATTATGTATGGAAAAGGCGAATTATTTTTATTTTTTTCTTCTTTTACTTTTTGAAGTGCGGCTTCAACATCTTGAAAATTACTATATTTTCCTGAAACCGCAGGGCGCTGACCATCATGAATTTCAGCATTTGATCCATCAACACTGAGATACAGGATTTCACATGTTTCTGCAATATCCCTGGCGTATTTAGCAATTCGCGTTCCATTCGATACAATCGAAATCGGCATACCGCGCTCGTGGATATAATACAGTAAATCAATAATACCAGGGTACATCATTGGCTCTCCTCCCCAGATGTACCATACTGGAGACCAACCAAGATCCAAAATCTGATCGACTAGATGCTTATAATCTTCGATTGGGACCTCTCGTTGTTTCAATTCTTTTAGGTCCTGGCCAATTAAATAACCATTATCTCCCCACTGACCACAAGAGTGACAACGCAAGTTGCACATATCTGTAATCCGAAGGCTAACAAGCTGTACGCTATCACCACGTCCATGCTTAGCCCCTAACGGGTGTCGGAGGTTAAAAACCTCTTTAGACATTTGGTAACGCGCCATGATGTACGACGTATGCCATTCAGCAGACGCTACATTCGCAAGTTCTTTGATGAAAAAACGAGGTGAGACTCGGCTTCGAATTGACATTTTTTTCCTGATCTAATTGGTTTAGGATTCAGTTATTCGCTAGTAACTCGGCCTAGGACTTGACATTCCGTGTCAGAGAGGATTCTATAACGCACATTACCCCAAACAATCTCATTCTGAAATATTGCCCAGATAGCATTTATAGCAGCAATAAAACCTGAGATAGGGATAGCGAAGGATGTACGCTTAATATTTTCTTGAATCTGTTGGTTGCGTTTCATCTCGTCTGGCAAAGCAGAGAACGCGTGCCGATAACAATGGATTTCTAGAAATAGAAAAGGAATTAAGGAAAATAGCCATGTAACAGTACGCGTCGAGAAAGCAAGGAAAGGTGCAGACATCAGAATTAATGTTTTTGGAACAACTGCTATAAAGAGAATTGCCCATTGTATTTTATGTCGCATCCAGTATGTCATGATAATTTGCCTGTTAGTAAATTCAAGAACTTGCTTCCATGATCTATGTTTTGTGTGACATATCGAGATAGCTTCTGGAACAAAGTGGATTTTCTGATTGAGTGACCTAACTGCAAATGTCAGATTGTGGTCTTCAATAGCTGCATGGGCCCAACGTTCTAAAACTTTCCCCTGATTAATCAATTTTCGTCTGATAGCATTTGAACCACCCCAGACCATGGTTAATGGATGATCCCCCTGAATGGTAAGCTGGAAGTTTACCCATGCAGCTTCGGTTATTGAAGCCAGGTCTTTCAGGAAATTATTTGCCCCCGCAACAAGATAGAACCGACCACCAACGGTCGCACCAACTCTCGGATCCTTTAGCGGTTGAACAAGCTGACTAAGCCAATCACTTCGTATTTCGGCATCAGCATCAATAAAAGCAATAATTTCTATATCGTCCGGAAGCAATTCGATAACTGACATCAAGTTCTGTATTTTTTGCGATCTAGGAAGATTATTATCGATAATATTGGGTGCTAGCACGACTTGCACGTTGGTATATCCTTTTACCAATTCCAACAAAGGTTGATATGAACTATCATAGTCTGATTCGCCAACATAATTTGTTACTAGATAGACTAGGTGTTCACCAGCATAATCTTGTTCAAGCACACGTTTAACATTTTCTGCTGTTCTAGAATCCCAGCCGTAGTGCGGTGCAATAACAGCAGCTTTGGGAAAAAAAACGTGAGGTACTTTCCTCCTCTCACGACGAGCATAGAGGAAGAACCGAAGCGCTATTAATATCTCCATAATTAATAGAAAGTAACATGTGCTAATAAGATATCGCATTTGCAACCAGTTCCCTTTGGATTCCCGAGCAGAAACCAATCGTAACACAAACAAATGAACTTCGTCAATTCAAAACCAGTAGTGATATTCTTGGTGATACTACTGGAATAGCGTCGCACAAGACTTATGAAGGTAAGAACAAATTATTGTGTAGTATTCGTGTTCCTATAATGTAAGTGGGTTGCCCAGGTTGTGAGCTAATGTGTAGTTTAAAGATACCACTATTATGTGAAAGTGCTAGCATGGCTATCAATGAATTTGTTAATTGAGCCATCAAAAGCGAGTTTACCTCGATTCAGAATTAACACGCGATCTGCGTATCTTAACACTAAACCAACATTATGGGAGGAGAAGATAAGAGTCTTATTATCGTTACTGATTTTGTGGCAAAGTATCTGCATTGTAGTGTTGAGGTAATCTGTATCTTGACCAGTAGTTGGCTCATCTAGAAGAAGTAGATCCGGGTTAAGCGACAAGTTGGCAGCAATAGCGACTCGTTGGCGTTGACCGCCAGAAAGAGCGTATGGGTGATCATTTTTATATGAGGACATCTTAAACATGTCAGCTATCTCGTTTGATCGTTTTTCCAGTAAATGGTGTTTCAATCCAAAGTTTAGAGGGCCAAATTTTATCTCATCTTCAACTGTCTGGGCTTGTAAAACCAAATCCGAATTTTGAGAGACAAAACCGATTTTGCCTTCCCCTTTTCGTTTGGCCCCGCAGTCATCTAAGGTGATTTCGCCAGATGTCGGCCGTAATAATTTTGCCATCAACATCAGCAATGTTGTTTTTCCAGATCCGTTCTGTCCCATTAATGCGACAATTTCACCGTATCCTATTTGGAGCGATATGTCTTCTAAGATTCTTGGATTCCCCTCATGATTAAAGCTTGTATTTGTCATTTTAAGTAGATTTTTTCGATTTTGGATATGAATGGCTGAACGTTTCCAAGCTTGCGCTTTTTTTGATTGGAGCTTACGTGTTGATTTCTCTTCTGTTAGCTGTCCATTCCTTAAAGACCAACTAAGGTTACAAAAAGTTGCAATCGTTTGTACTTGGTGTGTAGCAACAATTATTGTGATTTCAAATTTTTTATTCAATTCACTAATAATCTGTAAAACGTCTCTACTAGAATTGGCATCGAGATAACTCGTTGGTTCATCAAGTAATAATATTTGTGGTTTCATCGCAGATAAACTGGCAAGTGCAATTAGCTGCTTCTCCCCACCTGAGAGAGTTGATGTCTTTCGTTGTCTAAATCCCCCTAGACCAACCAGATCTAAGGCTTCATCGATAGTTCGATCTATACAAGGCAATGGCATACCCATATTTTCCAACCCGAAGCCGATTTCGTCTTCAACAGTTGTACAGAAAAGCTGATTGTCTGGGTTTTGAAAAAGGAGGCCAACTTTTTGACCAATATCTGCCAAGGTTAAATCTGAAACATTAAAATTGTCGATTCTCACATTACCTTGGCATTCCCCTCTAGAGGAATGAGGAATTAACCCATTAATGGTTTTAAGCAACGTTGATTTCCCAGAAGCCGTCTTCCCAGTTAGTAGGACAAAATCACCCTTCTCAACTGTAGTGTTGATGCAGTTGAGCGTCGGTTCTGATCGACCCGGATAGGTAAAATTGAGATTGGTAATTTCGATTTGTGGCACGCTTTTTAACAGTTGAGGATAATTTCTTGCGGGGGATATCTTGAGGTGATAACATTCTACCAGAAAACGTTTTCATAGATCAAAGAATATATATAAAGCGCATAGTGCCCATAGTTAGTGGTGCGCAAAGGAAGAGCCACTAACTACAAACGAATAAAAACAAATTTCGTCCGAAAAAGTGTCAATGAAATCAGATTATTGTCCTAACATTATGGAAAGTACTTAAGCCTGGCTACGAGGGGATGAACTTTGGTGCTCTGGCCTTGTAAAATCTGTAATATATTGGTTTTATAGTATGTGTTTGCTAGGCTGTCGGAAATCATTATGATATATGTTCACTGTGTTACTATTTGGCGTTATTTTGATAGTACCTAAGGGAGTATTGGGTTCTACCGAGTGATGGTAACGTATCAGGCTACTATATGCGAGCGGAATTTTCACATTCCAGTGCAATTGCAGTTGCACTGAAAACTTGACGATTGATGACCCGCTTGCCTGTAAGCACAATTGAAAAATTTTGCTCGCTGATCAAGTTTTTCATCTACACTTTTTCACTGAGATATTGCGCTTAGAAAAACACTAAATTGGATATGTTCAATGTAATTTATCGATGTAAGCAAGCTGGGATTTTAGTTAAAGCGAGAGTATCCCATAACTGAAAGACTTTAGTAAGGAAGATAGGTTCAGCGTAAAATGATAATTACACTGTTAGTGATTATGTCATCTTCCACACAACCTGATATAAATGACGTGTCGTCAATGGTTCTGATTGATCACGTATCTTTTGTTGGCAATCGTAGGATAGACCAACATACTCTGCAAAAGTTAATCTCTGTTAAGAAGGGAGATCGATACGACGAGGAGAAACTGAAGACCGGTTTAAATCGAATAATCGAACATTACTTGCAGGATGGTTTAATATTTGCTGAGATTTCCCCTCGAATTGACTTAAAAAAGGAACACGCACAAATTTGTATCAAGGTTCATGAAGGGGAGACGGTAAAGTTTGGAAATGTTTCTATTGAAGGAAACACGAAGTTTACCGACTCTTATTTACTTAGCTTGATTGGGTTACGTCAGGGGCAGCCTTTCAATATGACATTGTTAGAGAAAGGAATTGAGAGAATAATCAACTTGTACAGCGAGCAAGGACATCCAATGGTCGAAGTGAGGCTAGTCGACGTGATCGCGAATCCAGATAATGGCAAATTAGATCTACGGGTAGAAATTGACGAAAAAAACATAATCAAAATCGCGTCAGTTAATGTCAGCGGTTCTCGAAAAACCAGAGAAGAAATCGTTTTAAGGGAATTACCAATTCAAGCTGGTGACATCTTTGACCAACGTAAAATTGATCAAAGCTTTCGTCAATTAATTAATCTAGGCTATTTCTATAAAATTAACCCGAACCTTCTGGAAATGGCAGATACTCCTAATCAAGTCAAAATACACGCACGAGTTACCGACGCTCGCACGGGGCGGATAAACGGCGTAATTGGTTATGCTCCTGCTACCTCCCAATCTGATGATATGCCAAGGTTAACCGGATTAATTGAAGCTAGTGAAACGAATTTATTTGGCACAGGAAGACATCTCAATTTTCGATGGAAATCCGGCTTGATAAAAACAGTTCTGATTTCATATACCGAACCATGGATGCTTGGAAAACCAATTTCGCTAGGAGGTAAATATGAGCAGATAAAACGTCAAAATCAAACTAGTGTCAAGATGTCAAAAGAAAAATCGGCGGATTTAACAATTAGTGCACGTTTCAACCCGATGTTGAAAGGCACATTGACAGCATCTTTGAAACGGATTGGCTTGTTAGAAATTGGCGCTTCAGAAGAATTGGATAGAATAAAATATGGAGTAGCTTTTAGTGTTATCCGCGACAGCCGGGACTTTTTCTTGTCTCCGACTAGGGGACGGAGAGACCATCTTGCTTTTGAGATTTCACGCGGCGATTTCAAATTGCGGAAGCTATGGATTGATTTAGATCAATATGCCAAAACATGGAAGAATCAAGTTATCTTAGCAGGAGTACACATCGCGTCTGCTTGGGGCCAAGACATACCTTGGACCGAAATGTTCTCACTTGGAGGAGCAAACTCCCTGCGCGGTTACGATGAAGATTTCTTTTTCGGCCAACATCGTCTTTATTGTAATATTGAATACAGACTACTCGTAGGTCATATCTCACAAGTCTTTAGTTTTGTAGATATAGGTTCGGTGGCAAAGTCAAGCAAATCGATGATTTTCGAGCCGATTAAGGTTGGGTATGGCCTTGGGGCTAGGATTGAATCTAAGGGAGGGATACTACGAATTAATTATGCTCTGTCTCGGGAAAGTGCGCTTTCTCAGGGAAAGATACATGTTAACCTTGGAACTTCGTTCTGACTTTGGAATTCCATTATACTGAGATATAGGCTTATCAGAAAGGTTAATTTTCTCTTGCATATTTGAGGTTATTGTGGTAGGATTACGCTTGTTTTTTGGCCACTTAAGCGGCTTTAAAAAAACAAGCATGAGAGCTTTGATTTGGGTTTGTAGGTTGAACGGAGAGTGGGGTAGGGTTTCCCGCTCTTTTCTCTTTTTAGAGGTAGTCTGTTTAGAAAATATGGATCAGTTTGGGACTTCAGTTTCGGAGTTGGTGATACCATTACTTGAGGATCTTGGTTTTGAGTTAGTCGATGTTGAGTTAGATAATTCGGGAAGTGGGAAAACTGTCCGGTTGTTGATCCACAAGTCGCAGGGAGTGACGTTAGATGACTGCCAGCAAGTGATAAAAAGTACAAGGCCGATATTGGATGTATGTGGCTTAATCAAGCATAATTGGGACCTCGAAGTGGCATCCCCCGGTTTGGACCGGCCAATTGTGACCAAAGCAGATTTTCAGCGTAATCTTGGTCGAACAATTGAGATAAGGTTTCAGTCGAACTTAGAAGGGAAAATTAAGAACGTGAACGGCGTTTTAAAAGAGGTTGATTCAAAGAAAATCACGCTCCAGCATTCGTCTGGCAAAGTTGTTCAAGTCAGCATCTCAAAAGTAGAACAAGCAACTGCTAAGCTAAATTGGTAGAAAAATCCTTAATGATATAGTGGAGAAAGAACAATGACAGGTGACCTCATCTCAACTGTTCGGCAAATGATGGATCAGACAGATCTTCCTCAGGAGATCTTTCTTGACGCTATTCAATCTGCACTAATGCAGGCAGCTAAGAGGCGTTATGGTTCAACTGAGGAAGTGTCAATTGAGCTGGATCCTGAAACTGGAGAAATTTGTTGCTATGTTCCCAAAAAAGTAGTTGATATCATGCATAGCTTTGCTAGGGAAATACCTATCGAAGAAGCACAAAAGATTGATCCAAATGTTAAAGTGAATGATATTATTCGAGTTGAAGTTAATACTGGAGATTTTGGTCGTATAGAAGCGCAAACGGCTAGACAAGTCCTTGTCCAAAAGATCAAAGAGGCTGAAAGAGAACAGGTTTATGAGGAATACAAAGAACGTGAAGGTGAAATTATTACAGGATATGTTCAACGTATTGATCGGAATGCCATCATTGTTGACTTAGACCGGACAGAAGGGATTTTAATTGACGGCGAGTTTAACCGTAACGCAGGATATAGACGAGGTGATTCTTTAAAGTGCATCATTATGGGTGTAGAAAATGACGAGCGTGGATTGCAAATTCTCCTTTCTCGAAACCATAATGACTTGGTGATTCAGCTTTTTGAGATGGAGGTCCCAGAGATAGAAGATGGTTTGGTTGAAATTCGGGCCGTCGCTCGGGACCCAGGTGATAGATCAAAAGTTGCTGTTTACACAAATGATTCCAGTATTGATCCTGTTGGCACGTGCGTGGGGGTTAGAGGTTCGCGTGTAAGAACTATTGTCGATGAGCTTGATGGAGAGAAGATTGAGCTCATTCGTTGGCATGAAGATATTGGAACCTACATCAAAAACTCGCTTCAGCCTGCCAACGTATCACACGTTAATATTAATGCAGAAGAACAATCTGCGGAAGTTATAGTCCCCGAAGATCAACTTTCCCTCGCCATTGGTAGGCGTGGGCAAAATATACGCCTTTCTAGTCGGCTCACTAATTGGAGATTGAATGTTAAGGGTGAAGTTGAAGCAATGGAACAGATGAAGAAGGATGTAGCCCAAGTATTCAAGTCTGATTTGCCTGATGAAGATGAAGAATAAAGATAATACGTCTATACTGTCTTTCCGAAAACACATTCGGGAACAAAACGGCAGGCACGAACAAGCTATCAAGAATGTGATTTCAATGAGATATTTTGGCTAGTCCAGAAGAGTTTTGCCTATTCATTTCAAAGTTTATCAGGAATTGGGGAGATAGAGAACGATGAAAAAGAAATCAACAACCTCAAGACAAAAGCAAAATAAAGCAGAGGGGTCAAATATCCGGGTTCATGAACTTGCTAAACAATACGATTTGACAAGTAAGGATTTAATTACGGAAATAGAAACATATGGAATTGTTGTAAAAACTCATATGAGTTCTTTGTCACCAGAGGCTGTTGAACTTATCGAGGAACAAAGGAATCTGAGGTCAAAGTCAAAAGAAGCAAGTTTACCATTGGCCAAAGAGGAAACGAAGGAGCCCGAAGCTAAGCCGCAATCGAAAGCAAAAGCAGAGTCGAAGGTCGACCAGCCTGAACGCAAAACTAAGAAAGAAAAAAAGAAAAGTAAGCGCCAAGTTGTTGAGGAAGAAGTTTCTTCAGTAGAGAATGTAGAAGCGAAAACGGTACCTGTCGACAATGTCGCTCGTCAGATACAGGAAGGCGTAACTGTAGGCCAACTAGCATCACAACTAGGGGAATTGAAAAGCACAGAATTGATCATGAGTCTGATGAAAATTGGGGTGATGGCAAACGTGAATCAGAGCTTGGATTATGAAACTCTCGCTGGCATTGCCGACCAATTTGATTTTGAACCGATTCGCCAGTTAACACTTGAAGATAAGATTTCAGCTGAAATAGAGGAGGAAGATGATCCTGACGATCTGATGCCTCGTGCCCCGGTTGTTACTATTATGGGGCATGTAGATCATGGTAAAACATCTCTTCTTGATGCGATTCGTGATACCAATGTGATAGATACCGAAGCGGGAAATATTACACAGCACATTGGAGCATATTATGTTGAATCTGACAACGGGAATCTTGTTTTTCTCGACACTCCGGGCCATGCAGCATTCACTGCTATGCGTGCTCGTGGAGCACAAGTAACTGACATGGTTGTGCTTGTTGTTGCTGCTGATGATGGAGTAATGCCTCAAACAATTGAAGCAATTGACCATGCAAAGGCGTCAGGTGTTCCAATTATCGTAGCCGTCAATAAAATTGATGTTACTAATGCAAACCCTGATCGTGTCAAGCAGCAGTTGATGGGACATGAACTTTCACCAGAAGAATGGGGAGGTTCAACTGTCTTTGTTGAAATCTCTGCCTTAGAAGGCACTGGTGTTGAAGATCTTCTAGAAATGTTGTTGCTTGAGGCCGAGCTCCTTGAGTTACGCAGTAATCCGAACCGGCACGCCAGAGGCACAATCATTGAGGCCAAATTAGATCGTGGGAGAGGCGTTGCGGCCACTGTTCTAGTCCAAGATGGCACATTGAAGATAGGTGACTCCTTTATTGCGGGCATATATAGTGGTAGAGTTCGTGCAATGATTAATGATCAAAACAAACATCTTAAAGCAGTTGGCCCGTCTACTCCGGTTGAAGTACTAGGCTTCAGCGGCGTTCCGGAAGCGGGAGACCGATTTAATGTTGTGTCTTCGGAGGCGGATGCCAGGAAAATCAGTGCAAAGCGGCAGGGAGAGCATCGACAATCACAACTCAGCCCAAACAGCCAAGTTAGCCTTGACAGTTTGTTTGATAAGATCCGTACCGCAGAAATTAAGGAACTAAATGTAATTATCAAAGGAGATGCGCAAGGATCAGTTCAAGCAATCAGTGATGAACTACTGAAATTGGGTGCAGGTGAAGTCGAGGTCAATATAATACGCGCAGCGGTTGGTGGGATTACTGAAGCTGACATTCTGCTCGCAGTAGCCTCAAATGCAATTGTCGTTGGATTTAATGTTCGACCAACAACAGAAGCTATGAAGTTAAGCACACAAGAAAATACTGACGTTCGCACGTATTCCATCATCTATGAGTTAATCAGTGAGATTAGAGCGGCAATGGAAGGATTGCTTGACCCTGAAGTGAAAGAGGTAGTTGTTGGTCGTGCTGTGGTTCGAGAGACCTTTAAAGTCCCACGTGCTGGTACAATCGCTGGAAGCTATGTGAGTTTCGGCTCTGTCAACTACAACTATCCCGTTCGTGTACTCAGAGATAGTGTCTTGATATACGAAGGGAAGATAGAATCCCTTCGAAGATTTAAGGATGATGTAAGCCAAGTTGCCATAAACTATGAGTGTGGTATCGGTATTAGCGACTTTGACGATGTCAGGGTTGATGATACACTGGAGTGTTACACGCTCGAAAGTGTGAATCGAACACTAAGTTCATAGAATTCTATGCATGTTGGGGTTTGTATTATCAACTTGCGTATTCTCGAAAGTCGATCGTTAAAGGATAAGCGACGTGCGATCAAAAGTGTTATCGACCGTGTGAAGAATCGTTTTAACGTCTCGATTGCGGAAGTTGGGCTGCAAAATGCTTATCAATCTGCAGTCATCAGCGTTGTATCTGTGTCTAGTGACCAACATCATTTAAATAAAGTTTTGTCCTATGTTGTAACGGTTGAGAAAATGCATTTGGTAGAATTTTTGGTTGATTATAAGATTGAATTGGCTTATTAAGTGCGGGGAAGGAAATGTCCGGACAAAGGCGTAGAGACCGCGTGGCATCCCAGATTCAGAGAGAATTAGGTGATGTTCTTCTGAATGATGTGAAAGATCCGCGTGTGAAATTTTGTAGCGTAACTCACGTTGAGATGTCCCTAGACCTAAGTTATGCTAATGTTAAGGTTAGTATCTTGGGAGATGATCAGCAGAAGAATGATGGACTTGCTGGTCTTAAGAGTGCAAGTGGTTTTCTTCGTCGTGAGATTAGCCATCGGCTTGGTCTCCGAACTGCATCTGAATTGAGATTTAAGCTAGACCAATCAGTTGAACAGTTGATGTATATTGACCAGTTACTTGAGGAAAATCGAGAATAAGGTTAGTATACTCCAGTCCATGGACATCTATCACAAGATCTTGGATCTAATTGATCAACACAGCAGCTTCGCGATTTCTGCGCATGTTAATCCGGATGGGGATTCAATCGGCTCACAGTTAGCGCTATATTCCTTCCTAGCTGACCTAGACAAACATGTGCGGATCTTTAACACCGATCCTGTACCTCCCAACTACCATTTTCTTCCTTTCTGCGACAAGGTTGAACAACCCTGTACTCTCGATGGTTACTCTCCCGAAGTATTGATTGTTCTCGATGCTAGTACACTCGTAAGAATAGGAAATCACCTGTCAAAAGCACTTATGCCGAAGCAAGTAACTATAAATATCGATCACCATGCTTCAGCTGATCGGTTTGGCGATTATAATCTGGTAGAGTCTGGTGCTTCATCAACTTGTGAGATAGTATATAAGCTCATACAATTAAGCGGTACAAAAGTTGGTTACAAACGAGCAATGGCATTATATACTGGTATTATGTTTGATACCGGTTGCTTCCGATATTCAAATTCAACATCACAAGTGCACCATATCGCAGCCAATTTAATTGACCAGGGAATCGAAGTCGATAAAATCTATAGAGAGGTCTACGAAACTAATCCAGTTCGTCGGCTTCGGTTACTTACTAAGGCACTTGAGACTGTTGAACTTACCCCAGATGGCAAAATTGCATGGCTGGTAGTAAATCAAAAAATGCTTAATCATACGGGTACAACTCTGGAAGACGCAGATGGAATAATTAACCAGATTCGCTCAATTGATACAATTGAAGTTGCAATTATGGTGGTGTCAAATACGCGAGAACAGTCCAAGATTAGTATGCGAAGCAAAGATCATGTTGATGTAGGAAAGATATGTGCTGAGTTCGGTGGAGGCGGTCATGCTCGAGCTGCAGGCTGCCTAATAGATAAATCTTATAAGATCGCTCTTGAAATGGTGATCGAGGTAACGAGAAAATATATTGCGTATGATGATTGATGGTGTTTTGAATTTAAATAAGCCTCAGGGGATTACTTCAAGGCAAGCTTTAGATCGAATTCGTAAGTTGTGGGGTGTTAAAAAAGCCGGGCATGGAGGAACACTTGATCCTGATGCAACTGGGGTTTTACCAATATGCTTAGGCAAAGCGACCAAATTATTCGACCCTTTACAGGAGGGAACTAAGAGTTACAGTGCAACGGTTACTCTCGGTATTACAACTGATACTTTTGATGCTAGCGGCCAAGTTTTGATGACTTCGCCCACAGAACATATTAGTGAAGATCAAATAGATTTTGTGCTGAACAGCTTCGTGGGGGAAATAGATCAAACAGTCCCTATATTTTCTGCCGTTAAGTATCAAGGAAAACCGTTATATAAGATCGCGCGTCAAGGGAAGCAGATTGAGAATTTACCTTCTAGGCAAGTGACCATTAAGTCGATCGAGATTACTTTAATGAATCTGCCTAAATTTGCATTTAAGGTTGACTGCTCAAAGGGGACGTACATTCGGTCTTTAGTTAACGACGTTGGGGCACAACTGAAGTGTGGGGCTATTCTTTCACAACTAGTGCGTACACGATCAGGCATCTTTAGACTTGAAGATGCTTATGATTTAGATAGTTTAGAGGAAAGAAAGATTACGTCTAATGAGTCTGTTGTTCCCATGAATGTAGTGATCGAAGCGCTGAAACAGGTAGTATGACTTTCCCAGGGATTCATCTTTGAAAATTTTTGTCGATTTTCAATCCATTGCGTTAACAAAAGCCGATGTTGCTGTTACTGTCGGTGTTTTTGATGGTGTACATATTGGTCATCAAACTGTCATTCAGCGGTTGATCTCCAAGGCAAAAAATTGTGATCTATTGACTGCTGTCTTAATTTTCGATCCCTCACCAGCTGAATACTTTCAATCAAGCCAACACAAATCGAGTTTAACAGACCGCAACCAAAAGATCACGATTTTTGAGCAACTTGGCCTTGACTTGATGGTGATGGTACCTTTTTCCTCCAGTATTGTTCGTCAGTCCGCTGATGAGTTTTTACAAGAAATTTTGATACGCCAACTGGGAGCGAAGGCAGTTATATCTGGATACGATTGGCAATTTGGTAAAGGACGTGCTGGTAACCCCAGGTTTCTAAAATCAGTTGGAGAACGCCATGGCGTTGATATCGAAATTGTAGCCCCAAGATACATTGACGGTAAACCTGTTCATAGTACGTGGATTCGCAAAGAGGTTGAGCAAGGCAATCTAAACCTAGTCGCTAATTTGCTCGGTAGGAAGTATGCAATTGCGGGCACTATTATCAAAGGAGATCAACGGGGCCGGAAAATTGGGTTTCCTACAGTCAATGTTAACACTGGAGAATTAGTATTGCCACCGAGTGGCGTGTACGCTATTCGTGCTAATTTTGGCGACAGATCTTTTGAAGGAGTCTTAAATATGGGCACACGGCCAAGTTTTGATGACCAAAAATTTCAGGTTGAAGCTCATCTCTTTGATTTCAATCAGATTGTTTATGGGCAGCAGATTGAGATGACATTGGTAAAGAAAATCCGAGAAGAGCGTAAATTTTCCGATCTGGACGGATTAACCAACCAAATTAAGGCAGATATTGATAGTGCAAGATCTGCTTTATTGAGGACAAAATTTTGAGGTAAATCCCTTTTACAGAAATTTAGTTGTAACATAGCATATTGAGAAATTTCGATTTGATTTACAATACTCAAATATTTATGTTATATTAACAGCGCAGTTGAGCGTAATAATCTAACTCATGAAAGGATGCGGGAAAATTTTGAAGTCTAGTGCTAGTGTGAAAAAGGAGATTTTGGATCAGTACAAGAAACATGATAGTGATACCGGATCGCCAGAAGTTCAAATTGCGCTTTTGAATAGCCGAATTGTCAGATTAACAGAACATTTGCGTCACAATCAGAAAGATCATCACTCAAGGTATGGTTTGTTTAAACTAGTGGGCAAACAGCGCAGTTTGATGCGGTACTTGCATTCGAAAGATATTCAGAGATACCGTCAGATTATTGATCAGCTTGACCTTCGAGACACCATTGGGAGAAGAGGAACGACGTATAGTGATTAAGTAATGTGAAGAGGAGAGAGGAGAAGAAAACTTGAAAGTAGAAATGCAACTTGGCAACGAAAAGTTATCGATTGAAACAGGAAAGGTTGCTAAGCAATCAGATGGGGCTGCGTGGGTACAATATGGAGGAACAGTAGTTTTGGTAACTGTGGTTGCCTCAAAGCAAGCTACTAACCTTGACTTTTTTCCATTGACAGTGGATTATCGTGAAAGAGGATATGCGAATGGACGAATTCCTCCCGTTTATGGTCGCCGAGAACCACGCCCCGGCGATACTGAACAATTAACGGCAAGGTTAATCGATCATTGTATCCGCCCCCTTTTTCCAAAAGGTTTTAAGAGTGAGATACAGGTTTTGTGTACGGTTCTTTCTTTTGATGGAGAGCATTTTGCTGATGTACCATCATTAATTGGTGCGTCAGCAGCGTTGTCAGTTTCTGACATCCCGTTTAATGGGCCAGTTGGGGCTATCGTAATCGGCCGAATTAATGGTGAATTTGTCATCAACCCAACTGTTGAAGAAATGGAGACATGTGAATTTGAATTCTTTGTTGGCGGCAATGACGAAGCCGTTATGTCAGTGGAAGGAAGTGCTCACGAAACTTCAGAAGACGAGGTAATTGATGCCATCTTTCATGCTCATGGGATGATTAAAGAGACTATTAAATTACAAAAGGAATTAGTTGAGGTCGTTGGACAACCGAAACGCGAATATATTGCAAAGGAAATAAATCAGGAATTTTCAAGTCGAGTTCGAGAACTTGCTACTGACCAAATACGTCAATCTATTGGTATGGACGAGAAACAGGGTCGATCCGAGTTTCTTGAGAAAGTCCAAGAGGATGTGCTTGAAGAAATTCTTGCCGATGAGTCATTGGAAGAAGAAACCGAAATTCGTGCGGCCACAACGGACACAATTACGATCCTAAGTGATATTGAGAAAGAGGAAATGCGTCGCTCAATTCTTGAAGAAGGAAAACGCGTAGATGGGCGAGGTGTCAAAGAAGTTCGTCAAATAAGTGGGGAAGTTAGTATTCTACCTCGCACACATGGATCAGCGCTGTTTTCACGTGGACAGACACAGGCGCTTTGCGCTGTAACGCTCGGCTCAAGTAATGATGAGGTTACTCGCAGAACTTTGGCGGGAGATCAAAGTCACGCATTTTTCCTACATTATAATTTCCCGCCTTATAGTGTTGGAGAAGTGAAGCGGATGATGGGACCTAGCCGACGTGATATTGGTCATGGGTCACTTGCTGAAAAGGCAGTGGCACCTATAATACCGAGCCAGGAAGATTTCAATTATACAGTTCGCGTCGTATCAGAAATCCTGGAATCCAATGCTTCATCTTCTATGGCAACAGTTTGTGGGACAACCTTAGCCTTGATGGATGCCGGCGTACCAATTTCAAAGATGGTAGCTGGCGTTGGGGTCGGACTTATTAAGGAAGGGGATCAAGAAGTCATCCTAACTGACATGCTTGGTACTGAGGACTTTTTAGGTGATATGGATTTCAAGGTTGCGGGGACAGAAACAGGCTTAACTGCAATCCAAATGGATATTAAAATCGATGGTGTCACGCCAGATCTAATGAGAAAAGCGATTCATCAAGCAAAAGAAGCACGTATGCATGTGCTTTCCGAGATGCGTGAAGTTATCGCTGAACCACGTGAGGACCTATCCGAATATGCACCTCGAATTTACACCATCCAGATACCAACAGCCAAAATTAAGGATCTAATTGGTCCGAGGGGTAGAGTTGTCCAAGGCATTCAGGAAGAAACTGGAGTTACGATAGCTATCAATGATGATGGTAAAGTGGAAATTGCCTCCACTGACAGAGAAGCAGCCAGTAGAGCTGAAGAATTGGTTACTGAGATTACTGCAGTACCTGAGGTTGACAAGGAATATGTTGGTAAAGTTGTGCGAACGACGAATTTTGGAGCGTTTATAAACATTTTACCTGGTTGCGATGGTCTAGTACACATTTCAAAAATGGGTGAAGGTTACGTTGCACGTGTTGAAGAAGTCATGGATATTGGAGATACGGTGACTGTTCGCGTTGCTGATGTCAATGATAACGGACAAGTAGATCTCATTATGGTCAATGTAGAACGAACAGAAGCTAATATCGCTAAAGCAGCAGAGGGCTATAGTGACGACTCTAGTTCTGATAGGAATCGCTCATCGCGTGATTCTCGTAACCAGAGAAACAGTGGTGGTAATAGACGCGGTGGTGGCGAAAG
>Ga0207984_1000026_pt1 | contig 81828 bp, 62 predicted proteins | sample ETNtaG_30_FD_185760 | JGI IMG/M metagenome (GOLD analysis project Ga0207984, IMG submission 185760) | Marine microbial and viral communities from oxygen minimum zone, Eastern Pacific Ocean - ETNP201306PF43B (SPAdes) (version 2) | ecosystem: Environmental > Aquatic > Marine > Oceanic ...
AAGTTTTGTTTCAGATGAGATTCAGAATCTTGGAATTAGTATTATCAATGTTGTTGGAGAAGCGGTCTACACTGCTGATCTAGAACAGTTTGTTGGTCAATACACTAAAGAAGTAAGCTTAGCTACTTATCCGAAAGGAGTATACTTCTTAGAAATTACTACCGATAAAGGTGTGATTAATAAGAAGTTGATTCTTCAATAAACAAAAAAAGAAAGCAGGCCTAGTGCCTGTTCTTTTATTAATTTTACAAAGTTTTAAGCAATAGGAGATAAGAGTTTTAATAATTATATTATTTGATGAATAATTTTATTTTCCAGACTTCTTAATAGAGTAAACACTATTGATTTTATAGTAAAGAAATATGAAAAGAAAAAAAGTAATTATTGAAGGGAATGAAGCAACTGCCTATATAGCACATAAAACTAATGAAATTTGTGCAATTTATCCTATAACTCCTTCCTCAGGAATGGGAGAATTATCTGATACCTGGTCTGCAGATGGTCGTAGAAATATCTGGGGAACTATCCCTGATATTATAGAAATGCAATCGGAAGGAGGTGCAGCAGGAGCTGTGCATGGGGCTTTGCAAACGGGAGCACTTACTACTACATTTACCGCATCACAAGGTCTATTACTAATGATACCAAATATGTATAAGATTGCTGGGGAATTAACTTCAACAGTTTTCCATGTAGCTGCTAGATCAATTGCAACTCATGCACTATCCATTTTTGGAGATCATTCAGATGTGATGGCTTGCAGACAAACAGGCTTTGCATTTTTAGCATCTAATTCCGTGCAAGAAACTATGGACATGGCTTTAATTTCACAAGCAGCAACCCTTAGAAGCAGAATACCATTTTTACACTTTTTTGATGGGTTCAGAACCTCCCATGAAGTAATGAAGATTGAACAGTTATCTGATGACGATATTAAACAAATGATACCGATTGAGTTAGTACACCAGCATAGGCAAAGAGGCTTGAATCCTAATAATCCCGTGCTTAGAGGAACAGCTCAAAATCCGGATGTGTTTTTTCAAGCAAGGGAAGCAGCTAATAAATATTATAACGATACTCCTGATATTGTGCAGGAAACCATGAATAAGTTTACATCAATTGTAGGTAGAGAATATAATCTGTTTGAATATATAGGATCAAAGGATGCTGAAAAAGTAATCATCTTAATGGGATCAGGAGCAGAAACAGTAGAAGAGACAGTAAATTACTTAAAAGATGAAAAAGTGGGTGTTCTAAAAGTTAGATTGTTCAGGCCATTTTCTGCAAAACACTTTTTAAAAGAATTACCAGAAACTACCAAAAAGATTGCTGTACTTGATAGAACAAAAGAATCGGGAAGTATTGGGGAACCACTTTATCAAGATGTACTCACAGCTATTGCTGAGGCAAAAGTAGAGGGGACTATTAGTAAAGAGTTCTCTGCTATAATTGTGGGTGGTAGATATGGATTATCTTCAAAAGAATTTACGCCTGCAATGGTAAAAGGGATTTTTGATGAACTCAGTAATGATATACCAAAAAATCATTTTACAATTGGGATTAATGATGATGTAACCCATACATCATTAAGTTATGATACGTCTTTTTCAACAGAACATCCAAGTACTTTTAGAGGGATGTTTTTTGGAATGGGATCAGATGGAACGGTTGGAGCAAATAAAAACTCAATAAAAATTATTGGAGAAACTACTGATAATTATGCGCAAGGTTATTTTGTGTACGATTCAAAGAAATCAGGAAGTACTACAACCTCACATTTAAGGTTTGGTCCTGAGAAAATCCATTCAACTTATTTGATTACAGAAGCTGATTTTATTGCTTGTCATAATTTTGAGTTCTTAAAGACTTTGCAGATGTTAAAATTTGCAAAAAATGGAGCAACTTTTCTTTTAAATAGTCCTTATTCTGAAACAGAGATCTGGGATAAAATCCCATTAAATATCCAAAAGGAGATAATGGATAAAGAACTTAAACTGTATTCAATAAATGCAAAAAAAGTAGCTAAGGAAACAGGAATGGGGGCTAGGATTAATACTATTATGCAAACTTGCTTCTTTGCGATTTCTGGGATTTTATCTAGAGAAGAGGCTATTGATAAAATTAAGCAGTACATCCATAAAACGTATATTATAAAAGGAGAGGAAGTTGTTGCTAAAAATTATAATGCGGTAGATCAGTCTTTAGCAAATATGCATCAAATTGATTATCAATCATTAACTGGAGAAGATGATGAAACAGAAGTTGTTCCAGATAATGCTCCTGATTTTGTAAAAGAAGTTACTGCAAAAATTATTGAAGGGAATGGTGATGAACTTCCTGTGAGTGCATTTCCAGTTGACGGTACATGGCCAACAGCTACTACTCAGTTCGAAAAACGAAATCTTACTTTACAAGTTCCTGTTTGGGATACAGAGCTTTGTATTCAATGTAATAAATGCGCTTTAGTATGTCCGCATGCGGCAATTAGGCCAAAAGTTTATGAAAAAGAATTTTTGACAGATGTTCCAGAAACCTTTAAACATACTCAAGCGAAAGGCAAAGATTTTAAAGAACACGCTTATTCATTGCAAGTAGCAGTGGAGGATTGTACTGGATGTAATATGTGTATTGATATTTGTCCAGCTGCAGATAAAGAAAACCCAGAATATTTAGCAATTAATATGGGTGACCAATTAAGTATTAGAGAGTCAGAGAGAGAAAATTGGGAGTATTTTGTTAATCTTCCTGAGCTTGACAGAGGATTAGTAAAACATAACTCAGTAAAAGGGTGTCAGATTTTACAGCCGCTTTTTGAGTTCTCAGGAGCTTGTTTGGGTTGCGGTGAGACTCCATATATAAAACTTGCATCACAATTATTTGGAGACAGAATGATAGTTGCAAATGCTACCGGATGTTCTTCAATTTATGGGGCTAATTTACCAACAACTCCTTGGGCAAAGAATAAAGAAGGTAGAGGCCCAGCTTGGAGTAATTCATTATTTGAGGATAATGCAGAATTTGGATTGGGTTATCGGCTTACTATTGATAAGCAAACTGAATATGCAAAAGAACTTTTGTACTCCATGAAAGATGAAATTGGGGAAGAATTAGCAGATGAGATAATAAATGCTACACAAAAAACAGAACCAGAAATCTTTGAACAAAGAAAGAGGGTTGAAGTTCTTCAAGAAAAACTTACTAAAATAAAATCTGAAGAAGCAAATGAGTTACTTTCTGTTTCAGAAAATCTCACCAAGCAAAGTGTTTGGATTATGGGTGGTGACGGATGGGCATACGATATTGGTTTTGGAGGATTAGATCATGTTCTGGCATCAGGAAGGAATGTAAATATTTTAGTGTTGGATACAGAAGTTTATTCTAATACTGGTGGGCAAGCTTCAAAAGCTACCCCATGGGGAGCAGTTGCTAAATTTGCTGCTTCTGGCAAAGGTGTTGGCAAAAAAGATGTTGGGATGATTGCAATGAGCTATGGTAATGTGTATGTAGCACAAGTTGCCATGGGAGCATCTGATGCGCAAACAGTAAAAGCATTTATTGAAGCTGAAGCATATGATGGGCCTTCAATTATTATGGCATACAGCCATTGTATAGCTCACGGATATGACATGGGTATTGGATTGCAACAACAGAAAAAAGCAGTTGAATCAGCTTATTGGTTGTTGTATAGATACAACCCTGATTTAGAATTAAAAGGGAAATCTCCTTTACAGATAGATTCAAAAGTTCCAAATAGACATATTAGTGAGTTTATGTATAATGAAAACAGATTTAAAATGCTACAAAAAACAAATCCTGATAGAGCAAAAGATTTACTTAATAAGGCAGAAGAAGAGGCAAAAAATAAATTTGCGTATTATAGTAAAATAGCAAATCTCACAAAAGAAGTCTAGTTTTTCAAAAAAATAATATTACCAAATAAAAACTTCTAACAGAAATGTTGGGAGTTTTTTGTGTTTAATAAACTGTAATGCAATCAAATAAGTAGTCGAATAAATATATAAAAAAAAGATTGATGTTTAAAAACATAAAAATATGATAAAAATCATAGTCTGTATGTTTTTAAACACTTATTTTAGCATCTGAAAAAAAATAATTTATTATGATGAATATATTAATTGTTATAGTTGTTCTATTAATAATAGCAGCTTTGGTTCAGGTAGTAAGAGTGGGAGAATTAATCTATGAAGTTAAAAATCAAGATGTAAACAAAGTAACCGATAAAGACAATAAAGTACAAGCAACATTATTCTTTCTTATTGGGGGAGTTGCCTATTTGTCACTTGTTTTATGGCAATTCAAGTATTGGGGTGTGCATATTCTACCTCCAGCTAGCTCGGTCCATGGTCTTACTGTTGATGCTTTAATGAATTTTACTCTAGGGCTTATCATTTTTGTATTTTTTCTAACTCAACCAATTTTAGTTTGGTTTGTTTTTAAATACAGAAAAAACAAATCAAGAGCAGCCTATTATTATCCACACAACAATAAATTGGAGATTATATGGACGACTGTTCCTACAATAGTTCTTACTGTAGTTATTCTTTATGGTCTTGTTGTTTGGTCAAAGATTACAAATGCTGATGTTCAAGGAGCAACTGTTGTAGAGATTTATTCTAAACAATTTAATTGGACTGCTCGCTATTCAGGAGAGGATCAAACTCTTGGTAATGCAAATTTCCGTTTAGTAGAAGGTAAAAATGCATTAGGTGTAGATATGGAAGATGCAAATGCAGCTGATGATAAAATTACAAGAGAGGTTCATTTAGTTGTGGATAAACCAGTACTTTTAAAATTTCGTTCACAGGATGTAATACACTCTGCCTATTTACCTCACTTTAGAGTGCAGATGAATTGTGTTCCAGGAATGACTACTCAGTTCGCTTTTACTCCAAATAAAACTACTACCCAAATGAAACAAGAAGAAGGAGAAAAATTTGATTATATTCTTCTATGTAACAAAATTTGTGGTGTTGCTCATTATAACATGCAAATGAAATTTATTGTAGAAACACAAGAAGAATATGACATATGGTTAGCATCACAAAAGACTTTATCCGAGAAATTATTAACTCAAAAATAAAATAAAGATGTCAGAACATCATAACGAAACTTTTTTGACTAAATATGTTTTTAGTCAAGATCATAAAATGATATCAAAACAATTCCTTATAACAGGTATGTTAATGGGAATTGTTGGAATGTTTATGTCCATATTATTTCGCTTACAACTTTCTAACCCGGGGGAATCATTTGCTGTACTGGAGTGGTTTTTAGGAGATAAATGGGCTCCAGGAGGAGTTATTGATCCTAATATGTATCTAGCTCTTGTTACAATGCATGGCACCATTTTGGTATTTTGGGTGCTAACAGCTGGTTTAACTGGGACTTTTGCTAATTATCTTATTCCATTACAAATTGGAGCAAGAGATATGGCTTCAGGGTTTTTAAATATGCTTTCTTACTGGTTCTTTTTTGGAGCCACCATTGTTATGTTATTGGCAATTTTCTTGCCTGAAGGAGGCCCAGCAGCAGCAGGTTGGACAGTTTACCCACCACTTAGCGCTTTACCGCAAGCTATGCCGGGATCTGGTTTAGGAATGGATCTTTGGTTAGTTGGAATGGCTCTATTTATAGTTTCATCCTTACTAGCTGGGCTTAATTATATTGTTACCATTTTAAATTTAAGAACGAAAGGAATGTCAATGAATAGACTTCCACTAACAATTTGGGCACTTTTAGTTACAGCTATATTGGGTGTATTAACATTTCCGGTATTGTTAGCCTGTGCTTTACTTTTAATTTTTGACAGAACATTTGGAACTTCTTTCTACTTGTCAGATATTATTATAAATGGAGAAATGTTACACTATACAGGTGGTTCGCCCATCTTATTTGAACATCTATTTTGGTTCTTAGGGCACCCTGAAGTATATATTATATTGTTACCAGCATTAGGGATTGTTTCTGAAGTAATCTCGGTAAATACGCGTAAACCAATTTTTGGATATAAGGCAATGGTTGGCGCAATTCTTATAATTGCCTTCTTGTCCTGTATTGTATGGGGACATCATATGTTTGTAACGGGAATGGATCCATTTTTAGGATCTGTCTTTACATTCACAACCCTTCTTATTGCAATTCCTTCTGCTGTAAAAGTATTTAATTATTTAACTACCCTTTGGAGGGGTAGTATTCGCTTTACGCCAGCTATGCTTTTTGCAATTGGCTTTGTTTCCACTTTTATTACTGGCGGACTTACAGGATTAATTCTTGGAGATTCTGCATTAGATATTAATATACACGACACCTATTTTGTTGTTGGACATTTTCACATTGTAATGGGAGTATCTGCTATTTATGGAATGTTTGCCGGGGTGTATCATTGGTTCCCTAAAATGTACGGAAGAATGATGAATAAGAAGTTAGGATACACACATTTCTGGCTTACTTTTATTTCTGCTTATGGTGTGTTTTTCCCTATGCATTTTTTAGGTTTGGCAGGATTGCCAAGAAGATACTATACTAATAGTGCCTTTCCTATGTTTGATGGATTAACGGATATTAATGAAGTAATTACGTTCTTTTCAATTATAGGAGGATTGATTCAGCTACTGTTTGTTTTCAACTTCTTTTACTCTATTTTTAAAGGAACAAAAGCAACACAAAACCCTTGGAAAGCAAACACTTTAGAATGGACCACTCCTATTGAAAGGATTCATGGAAATTGGCCAGGAGAAATCCCAGAAGTAAAAAGATGGGCATATGATTATTCAAAACCAGGATCAGAGGATGATTTTATACCACAAACAGAACCACTAAAAGAAGGAGAAACAGAACATTAAAATATGAGTATTGCTATAAAGAATAATCGTACACACGTTCATTTGCTTTGGGTAGGCTTTGCAGGGATTGTAATGTTTTTTGCAGGCCTTACTTCAGCTTATATAGTAAGAAAAGCTGAAGGAAACTGGCTTGAGTTTACAATACCTGATTGGTTTACTGTAAGTACAATTGTAATAGTAATTAGTAGTGTTATCCTTTATTTCGCAACTAGAGCTGTAAAATCAGATAAATCGCCTATAGTTTTTATTTTAGGAACTCTTGCTTTAGGAGTTCTATTTAGTTATTCTCAGTTTATGGGATGGTCGGAATTGGTAAATCAGGGAGTATATTTAACAGGAGAAGGTAGTAACCCTTCCGGTTCTTTTTTATATGTGATAACTTTAGCGCATTTAATTCATCTTCTTGGTGGGCTGATAGCACTTTTGGTTTCACTATTTAGTGCATACCAGGAGAAATACACTAAGGAAAATTTTATAGGATTAGAGATAACATCAAGATATTGGCATTTTTTAGGAATCTTATGGTTATATCTTTTCTTTTTTTTGATTTAAACATTAAATAATTTTAAAAATTATGGAACAAACAATAGAAAAAACAAATGCTTGGGGAGGAAATGCAAGGCCGTTTGATATCAGCTATGGAAAACTTATGATGTGGTTTTTCCTGATGACAGATGCATTAACTTTTTCAGGATTTTTAGTATCGTACGGATTTAGCAGATTCAAATATGTAGATATTTGGCCAAAAGCAGAGGAAGTATTTACTCACTTCCCATTTTTACATGGAGATCATCCATTGCTTTTCGTTGCATTAATGACTTTTACATTAATTATGAGTTCTGTAACAATGGTATTAGCTGTTAATTATGGTCATAAGATGCAGAAAGACAAAGTTATATTATGGCTCTCTTTAACAATAGTTGGGGGTTTAATTTTCTTAGGTTCTCAGGCCTGGGAATGGAGTCATTTTATTCACGGATTAGATGGAGTCCCAGCCACTTTAGTGAGCAATCCTTATGGTCACCCTTTATTTGCTGATTACTTTTTCTTTATTACTGGATTCCATGGATTTCATGTTTTTACTGGTATTGTAATTCTAACAGTAATACTAATAAATGTTATTAAGGGAACTTATGAAAGAAGAGGGCATTATGAAATGGTAGAGAAAGTAGGATTATACTGGCACTTTGTTGATTTGGTATGGGTATTTGTATTTACATTTTTCTATTTAGTTTAACTTTTAAAAAATATTATTATGACAAACGAAACAACAAATAGTAACTGGTGGGTTTGGAAAGTTTTTTGGATTTTATTAGTTGTAACTACTGTTGAAGTATTATTAGGGATTATTAAACCGTCATTCCTTGCGGACACACAGTTCTTAGGTACTTCATTATTAAATCATATTTTCATTATTATGACTCTTGTAAAAGCAGGATATATTGTAATGGTATTTATGCATTTAGGTCATGAAAAGAAAAGCTTCAGATGGACAGTATTATTACCAATGTTTATATTAATTCCTTATCTTTTTTGGTTAATACTTGTTGAAGGAGCTTATACTCATTTAATGATGTAAATTTGCAGTATGCAAAAAACACTAAAAAAGTGGATAATACTTTTTGTATTATTAGTCTTACCTTATATTCTTTATACTCTATTATCAAAGGGAGAAAATAATTTTGTAAAACTTGCTGTTGTTGGAGAACTGGGGCATAAGATTCCTGAGTTTAAGTTTCTAAACCAGAATAATGATAGTATTACTAACAAAGATTATAAAGGCAATATCTATATAGCAAATTTTATTTTTACTACTTGCCCGACTATTTGTCCTACTATGACAATTAACATGAGATATATACAAAGTAAGCTAAGTATATATCCAAATATCAAGTTTTTGTCACATACGGTAAATCCAAATTATGATACTCCTAAAGTGCTAAAAAGATATGCTCAGAAAATGAGAATTGATGAAAGTAATTTTAATTTTGTTACGGGGGATAAAGATGAGATTTATAAAATAGCAAAGTATTATTTTGTGAATACTTCTGAAGACGAATTAGCTCCTGGGGGATTTCTGCATTCAGAATATTTAATAATTATTGATAAAGAGGGAAGAGTGCGTTCAGGCTATTCTAATTTTATTTGTAGTGAATGCGGAAGCTCTTCTAAACGATCAAAGATTGCCTGTTTAGATTGTGGCACAGAACATTCATATATAGGAAATCCCGTTGGCAGTTATGATGGGACTCAGGATTTTGTAATTAAAAATTTGATTAAGGATATCAAAACATTATTAGCAGAATATCATGAAGATGCAAAGGTAGAAAGAAATGAAAAATAAAAAAGTCATATTATTTTTAATAGGAATAATTTCCTTTATTCAATCCTTTTCACAATGTGCTATGTGTAAAGCAGCTGTTGAAGCAAATTTGGAAGCTGGAGGGACTAAAGGAGCAGGATTAAATGATGGGATCTTATATTTAATGGCTATGCCATACATTGCTGTTGCTGTTTTTGGGTTCTTTTATTTTCTGCAAAAAAGAAAGGAACAAAACGCTTAATTGCCAATTAGATGCACTTACTAAAATTTTACGCACAACTTCTTAAAATAAAACTAACAATAACTGTAGTTTTTTCGGCTGTAGTGGGTTATCTTCTAGGCTTTTCGGAGTTTAATTCAACACATTTTATTTATTTATTAATAGGAGGTTTTTTTGTGACAGGATCAGCAAATGCTTTTAATCAAATTTTAGAAAGAGATAAAGATAAACTGATGGAGAGAACTTCTGTTCGCCCTCTTCCTCAAAGAAATTTATCAGTTACACAAGCTTTTATTTTTGCAACTTTAATAGGATTAATAGGGCTGTATCTTTTAAATCAAATAAATCCACAAGGAAGTTTCTATGGCTTTATGTCCAAATCTTCTTTTTTCGGATTGATATCTATTTTATTATATGTCTTATCATATACTCCTCTAAAAAGAATTTCTACAATCTCTATTTTTGTAGGGGCGATACCTGGAGCAATTCCGTTTTTGTTAGGATATGTAGCTGCAACAGATGATTTTGGAATGGCAGCAGGAACACTTTTTGCAATTCAGTTTTTCTGGCAATTTCCACATTTTATAGCTATTGCATGGGTTCTTGATGACGAATACAAAAAGGCAGGATTTAAGATGTTATTTGGAGGAGAAAAAAACAAATATCCTGTAATAATTTCAATTTTTACTTCAGTATTGATGACAGGAATTTCTATAATTCCATTCTTTTATATTAATAACTTGAATTTATCAATTTATGCTTTTGTAATGATTCTGCTACTTGGAATCTGGTTTACAATAAAATCATTCAAATTGTTACAAAATTTAGATGATACCTCAGCAAAAAGATTAATGATTGCTTCTTTTGCATATTTACCTTTAATGCAAATAGTTTACGTGCTCGATAAGTTTCTGTTTTAAGCTCTCTTAAAAACAAATAAGGAGTATACTACTGAAAGCAATAAGAAGAAAGCTGTCACTTGGTGCATTAGAGCTAGAGAAATTGGCACAACCAAAATTAAAGTAAAAACTCCCAATACTACTTGTAGTAAAACAATCAAAAATGACAGAGTTAATGCTCTTTTCTGCATTTTTGTTAAGATGAAATTTTTACCCACTCGCCAAACAGAAAGAGTATAAGCCACAATTATAATGCCTAAAGTTCTGTGTATAAATTGAATTCCAAACCTACCTTCAGTAAAGTTTTTCCAGAATGGCTTTAAGCTAAATATTGCATCTGCTATCCATTTATCACCCATCTTTGGCCAAGTATTAAATCCAACTCCAGCATCTAAGCCGGCAACAAACGCTCCATAGATAATCTGAATTACTATTAAAATAAATAAGCCAATATTTAATCTGAAAAGTTTAGAATTACCAGCATTATTATTTGAGAAAATAAGTGGTAGAGCTATCCATACTATATATGCGCAAGTTAAGAATGCAGTAATCAGGTGAATAGCCAATCTATAATGACTTACATCAGGCCTGTCTACTAAACCGCTTTTTACCATCCACCAACCAATAGCACCTTGCATAGCCCCCATTAACAATAGCAGAGTTGATTGAATTTTCAGTTTTTGTGTAAGTTTCTTTTTTATTAGGAAATAAATAAATGGGATGATGAAAACTAATCCTAAAACTCTTCCAATTAATCTGTGTAAATACTCCCAAAAGAATATAGATTTAAATTCATCTAAAGTAAAGTGAGAGTTTATTTTTAAGTATTCCGGAGAGGTTTTATAAAGCTCAAAAGTTTCTTGCCATTGTACTTCATTTAATGGGAGAATTGTTCCCGTAATTAAATTCCAGTTCACCATGGAAAGCCCTGAATGTGTTAATCTAGTAATACCCCCAATTACTACCATTGTAAAAATGAGAAAACAACCAGATAATAGCCAAAAGATTATGGATTTATTTTTCTTCATTTTAATAATATGGAGAAATTAAAATATACACTAGAACCCCAGTTGCAGAAACATATAATCAAATTTGGAAAGTAATTTTTGCAATTTTTTTATGATATTCGAAATTCTTTTTTAATGCTCGTGATAAAGTGATAAGCACAAGAGGTATTATTATAGCAGAAAGATTTACTTGTTCCATCCTCATTATATTTACAATAGGTAAGTCCTGTATCGCCAACTTGTGGTGTTTTTACAAAATCTACTAACTAGATTCTTGCTGTACTTTTTTTAGGGCTTTTAAGTTTGTAATCCAAACTTTTCGCCTTTCAGTTCGTATTAAATTTTCTTTATTAAATGCAGATAAAGTTCTGATAGCATTTGCAGTTGTCATATTAGAGAAGTTTGCTAATTCTTTTCTTTTTATCATAATATTTATGAGTGATTTATCTTCTTTGCTATAGCCATATATATCAGCTAACTCTAATACAGCACCAGCAAGCCTTGCTCTCATCTGCTTTTGCGTGAGTTTAATTATCCTTTTCTCGCTAATTCTTAAACTGCTTGAAAGATTCTTTATTATCTTCATGGACAGATCATTGTTATTCCTTACAATTGAGAAGAAATCATCTTTATCGATTGCACAAACAGAAACATCATTAATTGCAGTTGCAGATGTACTGTATTTCTGTTCGCTCATTAACTCATGAAACCCTAAAAAATCCAATTTCTTCTTAAAATCGACAATTTGAATATTTCCTTCTTCATCTTCAGCACAAATTTTAACAGCACCTTCATTTAGGCAAAGTAATTTTTTTGCATCTTCCCCAGGTTTAAATATAGTAATTCCCTTTTTAAAGTCGAATAATTCTCTTCTAGAATCCAAAAGTTCAAGTTCTTTATTCGAAAGATCTTTTAGTAGTGAAAATTTCTTTTTTAAGCAATTTACACATCCTCCCTGTTCTACTTTACAATTTTGCATGATTTAGTGTTTTATAATAATAAAAGTAACTGTTATTAAGCAGATAGATTATGATATACATCATACTATTAGACTGAACTTATTTATTAATTTTGCAAAAAAAATAATGCCATTTAAGAAAGGAACAATTATAACAATAAATTAACTATGAAAAAAATACTACTAATACTATTTTCTTTTTCTTTAGTTTTTTCTTGTGTAGAAAAAGAAACAGAGACAGAAAGTAATGAACAAGACAATAAAAAAACTATTCAAACTCCAAAGGTAATAGATACTATTTATTCTGATAGTAGTCAATATATAGGAGAATGGAAGGATGGTAAAAGAAATGGTCAGGGAACTCATATTAATGCTAATGGGAATAAATATGTAGGAGAATTTAATAATAATTATCCAAATGGTCAGGGAACATATATAGATACTAATGGAAATAAATATGTGGGAGAATGGCAAAATGGACAACCTAATGGTAAAGGAACCTATACTTGGGAAGAAGGCCAATATGAAGGAGATAAATATGAAGGAGAATGGCAAAACGGACTACATCATGGTCAAGGAACCTATACTTGGGGAAGTGGGACAAACAAAGGAGATGTATATGTAGGCACATTTATAAATAATAAAAAAACAGGTTTTGGAACTTGTAATTATGCAAATGGAAACATATATGTTGGAGAATGGAAAGATGGCAACTCTCATGGAGAAGGAACATTTACAACTACAGATGGAAAAGTGCGAGAAGGATTATTTGAAAATGGAGAATATATTCAAGAGGTCTTAGATTCTAATTTAAATCTTGAAGATGTTATCAGTGATGAAGATATAGTAAAGGAATAAATAATCTTTATAAGTTAGCACAAGCAAATTGATTAGTGGTGAAAGAAGTGGTTAAAATTTTAGCTTGAAAACTAATTGTTAATTATTTAAATGTAAAAGGAGTTCGAATTACTCCACACATATATACAAGTATAAAGGACTTAGATCTCTTAGTAGAAGGTATTCGTAAGTTTGTTTGAGTAATCTGTTTGTTCTAAAATTCAAGAAATTTTCTTAAGTTTTAATTTTTTCTCAACAGATCGTATAAAGTTTGTTTTAGCATTAGAATATTCATCTCCATTTATCCATTCTTTCTTTGCTAAGCTCATTTTAAACTTTTCATATTCTATTTTAGTTTTAGAATTATTTCGTAACTCATTCCTAAATGTAATATGCCTCTTGTACCAAGAACTTGATGACTCAACCAAATGAATATGTGCAATTCTTTTATTTTTTTCATTCTTGAAAAAGAATCTTCTATTTGGTAATTCATCTTCATATTCTTTAGCATAGACAAATCCTAATTCAGTTATTGGTTTTATGTAATTGTCTAAATTATTTTGAGGAATCCCAATTAATACATCTATAACTGGTTTTGATGTTAGGCCTTTAACTGAAGTACTCCCGATATGTTCTACTTTTATATTATCTTTTTTAATTGATAATTTCTGTTTGAGTTTCTTGCTTAGAAGAAAGAATTCTTTTTCCCATTTCTCAGTATATTCTTCTAATATAATTCTCATAATACTTAAAAAAGTAGAATCTCTTTTATTCTTTAAAGAGGTTTAATACTCTCCATTACTCTCTTCTTGTACATCATCATTTCTAATATTACTTTTTTTGCTAGGATCCTTGAAGTTCAGCTTCCCAAAAGTATATTTAAAACTAACCCCTATAGATGTAAAGAGAATCTTAGATTCACTATTCTGTATAAAGTTCTCACCATTTATATCAGTACTAAAAACTTTATAACCATCTTTTAAGAAAGGTTCTATGATCCTTATACCTAAAGACCCTCTTTTATTTCTAAAAGTTTTCTTAACGCCAAAACTCATCATAGAAAAACTCGTGGAAGATCCTTGTAATGTTTGATTCCTGCCCCTATAAAACCCAAATGCTTCAGCTTTCCAATCTTTCCCTAGATCAAATGTGCCTCCAAAATTATAATTATAAAGCATTGCACTATTTTCTTTACTTGTGAGAGCCTTATCTGAAGCTTCATATCTTGATAAGTTAAATCCTCCTCTAAAAGTAAGTTTATCAAACCTAATAGATCCATAATAATTAAAACCATACCTGTTATTCTGACCAATATTTTCATATGTTGTTATGGAGGTATCATTTCTTAATGTAACAAATGATTCAATAAGATCTCTACTTTGCTTATAATAAACATAATAACTTCCTTGGTATTTTTTTCCAAAGCTATTATACCCTAATTCGACTTGTTGAGTTGTAGATGGAGTAAGATCAGGGTTTCCTACTTTTATATTTTTATTATCTGTTCTATTCGTATTTGTATTTATATATTGACTACTAGGTCTTGAGATCCTATTACTATAACTTAATTTAAGATCTTTACCCATATCAAATGTTTTAGATAGGGTAAAACTTGGTAGAATATTAGTATATGACTCACTAAACTCTTTCTGTGATTCATTTTCCCAATTGCCGGCAATTTGAGTAAGTTCATAACGAACCCCACTCATTAATCCAAAATCATTTGGAAGTTGCCATTGTGTAGACAAATAAGTAGCTGCGACTATCTGATTATAATTAAATACCTCTGTTGAAAGCACATAAGATGGATCCTCAGAAGTAGTTGTATATTGCATTTCTTGATCTCTATTAATGGCTTTACCTCCAATTTCTATTTTATGAGAGTTAATTGGGTGGGTGTAGTCAATCTGAAATGTTTCTTCTATATTTTTCTCATCATTTATATTCTTAAGTTGAATTAAACCATTTTGCTCTGAGATATCTGTATCTTCATCATTGAATTTTGCTCCAATTTGCAAGGATATACTTAACTCTTTATCTTCATTATCAAATGTTTTTGTGTAATCAGTAGTCCATTCCATTCGTTTCATATCTCTTGTAGATTTAACATTAGAGTTATAACTATATTCTAAAGTATCTCCTATGTAATTGTAAGCAGTTGAATTCTCAGATGGTGTATTCCTTCCGCTAAAAGAAATATCAGAAGCAATAGAATTATAAGCATTAATATCGTAATATAAATTTGTTCCACCTCTATAGCCAATCCATTGACTTTCACTAACTCCATTATTTGTTAAAATATTTGTATCTCCATCACTATCCCAATCTTTTCTTTCGTAATTCAATATTCCTTCTCTTGGCCAACTATAATGTACACTGCCTCTAGCTGACAAATTAAATCTACCTTTACCCAAAGTCACATTATACGAGTTTCTATTTACTCTACTGCCAACAGACCCATCAATTGTTGCTTTATATCCATCAATCACTGTTCTTTTAGTAACAATATTTACAATTCCTGCATCTCCTTCTCCATCATATTTTGCCCCTGGGCTTGTAATTATTTCTACACTTTTAATCTCATCTGCAGGTATCATACTTAAAGCTGTGGCTAAGTCTCCAGTTAAAAATGTAGAAGCTTTTCCATTGAGAAGAAATTTAATGTTTTTTGATCCTCTCAATTCTACATTACCTTCAAAATCAACAGATAATAAAGGAGCTTTCCTAAGTATATCTGTAGCATCATTTAGTCCTTCATTAACATCATTTTCAGCATTATAAATAATTTTATCAATCTTAGATTCATAAATTGGTTTTTCTTCTTCAATCTTAACTTCTGAAAGCATTTCGCTATTTGCAATTAAAAGAATATCTTTTAGTCTTACATCCGGTTTCTTTTTTGTAAGTTCAAAATCAATTAGTTTTTTATCATAACCGATATAACTTACATTTATTTGGTATTTTCCAGGACGTATTTGATTCATAGAGAATTTACCATTCTCATCCGTTATAGTGCCCTCTACTATTTTGTCCCACCTAATATTGTTAAGACTAATATTAGCAAATTCAAGTGGTTTTCCTGTTTTACTATCAAATACTTTCCCTACTATATTTCCTTTAAAGTAGTTTTTTGAATTACTCTTCCCTCTAAACCCTTTAAAGTGTCCACCTCTTCCTCCGTGTCCTCTATCTTGTGCAATACATAGAATCGGTATTAATAAAAGTACAATCAGTAATTTTTTATTCATTATTCTTCAGTTTAGGTTTAAGCTTTGACAATAAAATAATTTGAAAGTTTAATTTTTTTCCACATTATAATCACAAATGCAACCAAAAAGGCATTTTTCTTTTATGATTTCAGAAACACCTTCAGGGACCATGTGTTCCCAACTACCTTCATTACAAGATCTTATAAGTCTTAAAACATCTCTTGAGAAGATATGAAGAACCTCTGAATCGTAATTCAAATCTACAATTCTACCATTAGTGAAAAAATAATTATAAATTGGCTTTATACGTGGGTGAATAGCAATATTGCTGCTGTTTTGTAATTCTACTTTATTGCTTGGCTTGTAGGGGTAGAGATAAATTTTTATATCTCTTGTAACTATGATTCCAAATGCTTCCATAATACCACCATTAAGGTTTCTATAATAGCCCTCGTCAAACATCTCTAACAAATTATCTACTCCAATAATTAAACCCATTCTCGCTCTTGTAAATTGGGATAGATATTCCACCAATTTGTAATATTTTTTATAATTGGAAATCATTACAGTATATCCCAAAGAGCACAGAATATCGGCACGGTCAAGAAAGTCCTTTTCATTTATTTCTCCTTCCATTTTTAGGTTGGATAGTGTTATCTCAAAAAGAATTTGTATATTTTCTTTTTTTACCCTCTTGTTTTCTAAAAACTTAGTAAGCCCATTTTCAAGCATGTTTATATTAACCTTGGTTACAGGGCGAAAACTCCCTCTAATTGTCAGGATATTTTTTTTGTAAAGTATATCAGCTGCCTGCTGATTCACGCCATCCGGACTAAAAATAACAACATTAGTCATCCTCTCTTTTACAAGAGTAAGGCTTAGTAAACGATTATCCACTTTTTTGAAATCAGGACCCGTCATTTTTATCATATCTATCTCGATATTATCACTACTCAAATTATCATATAATGATTTTAATAATTCTTTAGGATTATTATGATTAAAAAAGCAAGCATGCACCAAATTCGTGCCAATAACTCCAATAGTTTCTTGCTGCAATCTGGCGTCTGCATCATTTAGGCGAACATGTAAAATAACATTATTTGCTTCTTTTTTAGAATCCAATTGAAAACGGATTCCCATCCAACCATGTCCTTGCATGGTTTTTTCATGATTGATGGTTGTCATTGTGTTTGCAAAAGCAAAAAACCTTTTGTCTTTATGCTGTTTTCTGTCTAGGCGATCCTCCAATAATCCGTATTCCTTTTCTATCATATTTTGCAAACGAGATTCACAAACATATCTACCATCCTTTTCTTTTCCATAAATGGAATCGGAAAAATCCCTATCGTATGCTGACATGGTTTTAGCAATGGTTCCAGATGCCATTCCAGCTCTAAAAAAATGCCGAACAACTTCTTGTCCTGCGCCAGTTTCTATAAAGGTGCCGTAAATTCTAGCATCCAAATTTACTTGTAAAGCTTTTTGGTCAGCCGATAAAATGATTGCTTTTTTCATCTTATTATTTTTCAGCCGCAAATTTATACAGATATATTTACTAAGGCAAAATTAATGTGTTAATTTTACCTTTTCTTTTAACATGGTATTATGAAAATTACATTTTTAGGCACAGGAACTTCCCAAGGAATACCCGTAATTGCATGCGATTGCAAGGTGTGCAAATCTGATAATCCAAAAGATAATCGGCTTAGAACATCAGTACTTATTAAGGTAGAAAACCAAACTATTGTAATTGATACCGGTCCTGATTTCCGTCAGCAAATGTTGAGAGAAAATGTGCAAAAGTTAGATGCTATTGTATTTACCCATCAACATAAGGACCATGTAGCGGGCATGGATGATGTAAGGGCTTTTAACTATAAGTTCAAAAAGGACATGGACCTTTATTGCACTGCAGAAGTAGAGGAAGCACTGATTAGAGAATTTCCTTATGTTTTTTCTACCTACAAATATCCAGGAGTGCCGGAAGTAAAAATTCACAATATTAAAAATGAACCCTTTACTATTGGCGGAGTAGAAGTACTTCCTATTGAGGCATTGCATTATAAATTATCCGTATTTGGCTATCGAATAAAGGATTTCGTGTATTTAACGGATATTAGTGCTATTACTGAAAAGGAAAAAGAGAAGATGAAAGACGCCAAAGTAATTGTATTGGATGCGCTTAGGAAAACCCCGCATATCTCTCATTTAAGCATGCAGCAAGCAGTTGATTTGTTAGAGGAGTTAAACCCCCAAAAAGGCTATATTATCCATATCAGTCATTTGATGGGCTTACACAATGAGGTGGTAAAAGAATTACCAGATTTTATAAAACCAGCACATGACGGATTAATTCTTGAACTTTGAACGAATAAGAATTAAAAGAAAATTTGGCTTTCGATTATTTTCAGTACTTAAATTATGGTAAATTGCAAGCCAATTAAAAACAAAAAAATAAAATGAAGAAGACAACTATTATCTGTTTAATTTTGATGCTATCTGTATCAGTATTTGCATATGAAAATCACGGGCATGATGAGTATGAGGTTCGATATATTAAAGAACAACTAACTACTGATATTGCTTTGCAACAAACTTTAAGAAATCAAAATGCATGGCAAAATTTTTTAATTCAACATCCTCATTGGTTTGTTAATTTTAATGAGTATAATTTAAAACCTCATAGGGCTTATGGAGAACCTATTGAGCTTTTAATAGGAAATACTATAGAAGATAAAGCATTGCAATTTATCCAAAATGAGCTATCATCTTTTAATATTCCAGTTTCTGACTTATATCTTTTAGATGTAAGAGAAAATGAGAAATATAAATATCTAGATTTTAAGCAAAAATATAATGGATTAGAGATTCACGATAGCAAATTGTATTTTAAAACTACACAGAATGATGAATTAGTTACTTTTGGTTTGGATGTTTTTTCAGACATTAATTTGAGTACAATCCCAACTATTTCTGGAAGTAATGCAATTAGTAGTGCAATCTCAGGAATTGCTAACTCAATCAGTAAGGTAGAGGTGAAACAAGCCTTAAAGATTCTTCCAATTCCTAAGAATAATAAATATAACTATCATCTTATTTATGAAGTAGAATTTGAAACTACTATAAGTGTTGGCCCCGCAAAATATCTTTGCTTTGTAGACGCTAATACAGGAGAGTTATTAATGCGGAAAAATACCATTCTGTTTGAAACACCTCCAATGGCAACTGTGCATGTTGAGTCGAATGTATATGCAGTGCAACCTTATGTTCCAACAACAGTAAAAGATTTGGCGAATTTAAGAGTATTTGTTAACGGCACATCTTATTATACTGATCAGAATGGTGATTTAACTTTATCAGCAAATGCAGGAAGTAATGTATATTATGGTTTAGAAGGTTTATGGTCAAAAGTAGAAACGAGTGGTTCAACTCCGAGTATTAATACTACTTTAGGTGCAACAAACAACATTTCTTTTGATAATGATGCTACATCTCAGGAACGATCAGCATACTATCATGTAAATGTAGTGCACGATTATATGAAAACAATCTTCCCAACTTTTACAAGTTTAGATAATCCTATGACTACCAATGTAGATGAACCGGGTTCTTGTAATGCTTTTTATGGTGGTGGAAGCATCAATTTTTATGCAGAAGGCAATGATTGTCATTCAATGGCTAAAATAGGAGATGTAGTATATCATGAATACGGTCATGGAATCAATGATTATAGATATGGTAATAGTGGTATGTGGAATGGAGCCTTAAATGAAGGGTATGCAGATATTTGGGGCCTATCAATTACCCAGAATCCTATTTTAGGACAAGGCATGAGTATGTCAGACCCTAATGATTTTGTAAGAAGATATGATATTGATAAAAAAGTATATCCTCAAGATATAGTAGGTGAAGTACATGCTGATGGTGAAATTATTGCAGGATGTTTCTGGGATACGTATTTAGGTTTTAATAATATGGGGCAAATGATGGATCTATTTAAATATACTTACGATGGAGCACCAGATGGTGCAGCTGGAACTGAAGGAATTATTTATACTGATGTTCTCTTGGAAACCCTTATGGCAGATGATAATGACGGAAACATATATAATGGAACACCCAACGACCAAATAATTGTAGATGCTTTTGCACTGCATGGTATCTCTTTACTTTCCAATGCCAATATCATTCACACTCAAGTAATGATGGCAGTGCCAAATAATGATATTACAATAAATGTTTCCATTGCACTTACTTATGCTTGGGCATTAAGTAGTGCTAAAGCATTTTATAAGTTAAATAATACAGCTACATGGAATTCAATAGTATTAAATAATGTGGGAGGAACAAATTATCAAGGGGTAATACCTGCTCAACCTGCTGGAACTCTTATAGCTTATTATCTTTTATTAGAGGATAGTTACGGTAAACATTCGGGTATTACACCAATGGCAGCTAATCTTAGTCAATATGCTAATGTACCGTATTTTATTTTGAATGGTTTTGAGTTTATGGGTATTGAAGATTTTGATGCTAATGTAGGTTTTTGGCAGTTAGGAGATGCTAATGATAATGCCACTACCGGTATGTGGGAAATTGATGAGCCAACTGGTTCTTTTTCTGACCCAACTGATCCAAGCACTATAGTACAAACAGATGAAGATCATACCCCTGGCTCTGGTAATGATGAATGTGCTTTTACTGGAAATGCAGGATTATTGGATGGTATTGGAACGAATGATGTGGATGATGGGCATACTACTCTTTTTTCTCCTTTTTATGATTTAACCCCTTATTCTAATCCTGTATTCACTTATTATCGTTGGTATACTAATAATCCACCTAGTGGTGCAAACCCAGGAGCAGATTGGTGGCAAGTAATGATAACAGATGATGGTGTGAATTGGCAATATGTTGAGAATAATATGACATCTGATAAAAGTTGGAGACGGTTTGCATTTAGAGTGAATGACTATGTTAACTTGACTAACCAAGTAAGAGTAAAATTCATTGCTTCAGACAGCACCCATCTAGGACAAAATTTGGATGGAGGTTCTCTTATTGAGGCAGCAGTAGATGATTTCTCTTTGTATGAGGAAGTTTTCACATCTTCATTAAATAATATGGATTCAAAAAATGCCATTCGAAAACTAATAAAGATTACAGATATATTAGGTAGAGAAGTGGATATAACAAAAATCAAAGAAGAAACTACATTGCTTTATATTTATGATAATGGAACCGTAGAGAAAAGAATAGTTATAGAATAAACCAAGATGTTATTCACATATAATATAAGGTAGCTCTACAACTAAAAAGTATATGAAATACTATTAATAAGTTGATAGTCCGTCTCAGGAATAGCTTTCTCTGGAAAACTATCATAATTAAAAGTATTGTTTATGCTCAATAAAAATTTTCGGTTTAATCTTAATCGTAAACAAAAATCTGACTCCCATCTGAAATCACTAAATTTTTCAATATTAGGTAAATACTTGCTAATAAAAGAAATTTCAACAGATTTACTTAGTTTCTTTACAAGGTTAAGTTCAGAATTTATTCTGCTTTGTATTGCCTTAAGTTCTTCAATAGTAGTTTCCTTCTCAATTTGATAAGATATACCTATAGTAAACTTATCTTCCTTTTTTTGCTTAAAGCTATAACAAAGTCCTGCAGAAACAGTAAATCTATTCTTAATATTTCTACTTATATCATAAATCCGTCCTGCATTTACAGCAAAATTTAAATCTTTGTCAATAAGTTCATATCTAAGGTTCTGCACTCCTTTATTTAAGATATCATCTTCTCCAGTTTTACTAATAAATGTAATATTATTAGCCAAGCTTAACTGATAGGAGCCAATTTTATATTTCACTAAGAAAATATTATTAAACTGTAGAGTCCTTTCAGTATTTTTAGTAAAATTAAGTCCTAAGTCAAAGTTGCCTGAGAAAGGGCTCTTCTTTTCCATTTCTTGTGAAAAGGAGATAAGAGAACTGATAAAAAATAGAGTGAAAAAGAAGTATTTCATTCTAAGTAAGGGATGCAATCTGATTTTCTAGAACTTCAATTTTCTGCATTGCATCTGATTGTTTCTTTCTCTCATTAGCTACAACTTGCTCAGGAGCTCCACTCACAAACCTTTCGTTACTTAATTTTCCGTTTACCGATTTTAAGAAACCTCTAGTATAGTCTAATTCCTTTTGAAGTTTTGCTATTTCAGCTTCAATATCCACATTTCCTTCAAGTGGAATGAAATATTCATTAGATCTTACACGGAAACCAAATGCTCCATCTACTTTTTCTGTAGTGTATTCTACCTGTTCAATATTTCCTAATTTACAGATTATAGCATCCATATCTCTGCAATGAGATTCGTTCTCTTTTACAAACAAAGAGATTTGTTCTTTGTTAGCAATTTGCTTTTCCTTTCTGAAGTTACGAATAGAAGAAACTACCTCAGAAACAATATCAAAATCATCAAGAATTATATCATCTACTTCTGCTGCTTTTGGCCATTCTGCAACAATAATATCTTCTTTTCTGTCATCAATTAGATGCCATACCTCTTCTGATAAGAACGGCATAAAAGGGTGTAATAGTTTGAGTGTCTTTTCTAATTGTTCAATAGTTTTATTATAAGTAACACTATCTATTTGACTACCATAAGTTGGTTTTACCATTTCTAAGTACCAAGAACAAAAATCATCCCAAACTAATTTGTAAGTAGTCATTAGTGCTTCCGAAATTCTGTATTTTCTGTAGGATTCATCAATTTCAGAAATAGCTTTGTTTATTCTGTTCTCAAACCAAATTATTGCTTGTTCCGCACTATTAGGCTGATCTACATCTGCTACTTCCCAACCTTTAATTAATCTGAAGGCGTTCCAGATTTTATTAGAGAAATTTCTTCCTTGCTCGCAAAGCCCTTCATCAAAAGGCAAGTCATTCCCTGCAGGAGAACATAGTAGCATTCCAACTCTAACTCCATCAGCACCATATTTTTGTATTAATTCAATTGGGTCAGGAGAATTCCCTAAAGATTTACTCATTTTCCTACCTTGTTTATCCCTAACAATTCCCGTAAGATATACATTTTCAAATGGCAATTCTCCTTTGTATTCGTATCCAGCCATAATCATTCTGGCAACCCAAAAGAATAAGATCTCAGGTGCAGTTACTAAATCGTTTGTAGGATAGTAGTAGTTTATTTCCTCATTGTCAGGATTACGAATTCCATCAAAAACAGACATTGGCCATAGCCAAGATGAAAACCAAGTGTCTAGTACATCAGCATCCTGGCGTAAGTCGGCTATAGTAACGGATGGTTTTTCTTTTTGTGCTAATACTAAAGCTTCCTCTTTGCTTTCAGCCACAACATATTTATTACCTTCATAAAAATAAGCAGGGATTTGTTGTCCCCACCAAAGTTGACGGGAAACACACCAGTCTTTAATGTTCTCAATCCAGTGTCTGTAAGTGTTCTTAAACTTTGCAGGATGAAACTGAATATCATCATTCATTACATGTTCTAGTGCAGGTTTAGAGAACTCCTCCATTTTACAGAACCATTGCATAGAAAGTTTTGGTTCAATCACAGCATCTGTTCTTTCAGAGAAACCAACTTTATTTTGGTATTCCTCTGTTTTTACAAGAAATCCATCTTTCTCTAAATCTGCAGTAATTTCTTCTCTTACATCAAATCTATCTTTTCCAATATACAATTCAGCCGACTCATTTAATGTTCCATCATCATTTAGAATTTCTATAGTTTCCAATCCGTGCTTATCTCCAAGTTGATAATCATTAATATCATGTGCAGGCGTAATTTTTAATGCTCCCGTTCCAAATTCTATATCCACATATTCATCAAAGATGATAGGGATTACCCTATCCACTAAAGGTATAATTGCTTTTTTACCCTTTAAGTGTATGTAGCGCTTATCATTCGGATTTACACAAATAGCAGAATCTCCTAAAATAGTTTCTGGCCTAGTGGTAGCAATGGTTAATTTTTCATCACTTCCTTCAATGTTGTATGCAATGTGGTATAGTTTTGAATTTACTTCTTTATGGATTACTTCTTCATCAGAGAGTGCTGTTTGTGCGGAAGGATCCCAATTTACCATACGTACTCCTCTGTAGATGAGTCCTTTTTGGTGCAAATCAACAAATACCTTAATTACGGATTCACTCATGTCATCATCCATAGTAAACTTAGTACGATTCCAATCACATGATGCACCTAATTTTTTCAATTGCTCTAAGATGATTCCTCCGTGTTTCTCTTTCCAATCAAAAGCATGAGCTAAGAATTCATCTCTTGTTAAGTCACTTTTTTTTATTCCTTCTTTGGCTAATTTTTGTACTACTTTAGCTTCAGTTGCAATAGAGGCATGATCAGTACCAGGCACCCAGCAAGCATTATATCCCATCATGCGGGCACGTCTTACTAACACATCTTGTAAGGTGTTGTTAAGCATATGGCCCATGTGTAAAACTCCTGTTACATTTGGTGGAGGAATTACAATTGTATAGGATTCTCTTTCATCAGTAGTAGAATTGAAATACCCTTTTTCTAGCCAATGCGAGTACCATTTCTTTTCTGCATCTGTAGGGTTATACTTTTTTGCTAATTCCATTGATTTGCAAATCTATAAAAATCTGTACATCAAAACTTATTTATCAATCTCATTTGCAGAAGAAAAATAAATTAGTAAATTTGCCGTTCGTCATTTAGAGAATAGATATTAATTAAAAAACTAAAAAGAAATGAAGAAGATAATTTTATTACTAACTGCCTTTCTAATTGGGTTTGTGGTTTTAGCCCAGCGAATCCCCCAACCAGAAAAAGCAGAGCCAGTAGTTGAAATAGAGGAAGCAAAACAAGAACAAATTGAGGAACCATCTTCAAATGCTACGATCGATTTTGAATCAAAAGTTTATGATTATGGAGTTCTAGAACATAATGGTAATGGAGATGGAGAATTTATTTTTACTAATAATGGCACAGAAGCATTATTGATTAAAAATGCAAAAGGGAGTTGTGGCTGTACAGTTCCAACTTGGCCAAGAGAACCAATCATGCCTGGTGAAACTTCAAAAATTGGTGTAAAATACGCAACCAATAGAGTAGGGAAATTTACTAAAACAATTACCCTAACAACCAATGCTAGTAAAAAACCAGCTATTTTAACAATTAAAGGAGAGGTAACTCCACCACCAAAAGAGGCGCAAGCTCCTGAGAAAAAAAATGAAGGAGCTCCATTGGAAAATAAATAATAAAATCCAAAAAATATTACGACATTAGCACCCTTATTTTTAAGGGTGTTTTTTTATCAAATATTTTACAATGCCAAAAATTTCAAATAAAGGAATAGCAATGCCAGAATCGCCAATTAGAAAATTGGCTCCATTTGCCGAAACTGCAAAGAAATCAGGTAAAAGAATATATCATTTAAATATTGGGCAACCTGATATTAAAAGCCCTGAAGTCGCTTTAGAAGCTATTCATAATTTCTCAGATAAAGTAGTGGAATATTCTCATTCTGCAGGTTTTGAAAGCTACCGTAAAGGCTTAGCAAATTATTATCAAAACTTAGGGATTGCTATTAATAAAGATGAGGTGATTGTAACCACTGGTGGTTCTGAAGCCATTTCATTTGCTTTAAATTCGTGTTTGGATAATAGGGATGAGGTGATTATTCCTGAACCATTTTACGCAAACTATAATGGATTTGCTACTTCAGCAGGAGTAACAGTAAAACCAATTGCAACCTCAATTCATGATGGTTTTGCATTGCCTGAAATTGCAAAATTTGAAAAAATTATAACTGCTAAAACTAAAGCAATCCTTATTTGTAATCCTGGAAACCCAACAGGATATTTATATTCGAAAGAAGAATTAGAAACGCTAAAAGATATCGTTATTAAACATGATTTATTTTTAATTGCTGATGAGGTGTATCGTGAGTTTTCTTATGAAGGATATGTACATCATTCGGTATTGAATATTGAAAGGTTGGAGCAGCATGCAATCGTAATTGATTCTACTTCCAAAAGATATTCTATGTGCGGAATTAGAGTGGGTTGTATTGTGTCCAAAAACAAGGAATTAATGAGAACTGTCATGAAGTTTGCACAAGCAAGATTATCGCCCCCTACATTCGGACAAATTGCTGGTGAAGCAGCCTTAAAAACGGATGTTTCATATTTTGAACAGGTGAGTGCAGAATATGTAAGTAGGAGAGATGTGCTTGTTGAAGGGTTAAATAAAATTGAAGGGGTAATTTGTCCTAAACCTAAAGGTGCTTTTTATGCAATTGCAGAATTACCAGTTGATGATGCTGATAAGTTTGCGCAGTGGTTGTTGGAAGATTTTGAATTGGATGGAGCAACCATTATGGTGGCACCTGCGGCAGGGTTCTATGCAACTCCTAATATGGGTGTGAATCAGGTTCGTATTGCTTATGTTCTTAATAAAGAATCCTTGCAGAAATCAATTGATATTTTGGAAGCAGGACTTAAAGTTTATCCTGGGAGAACTATTTAGCATAATATTAAATTCAAAGCAATTTTTTCAATTCCAAAAATTTTCCTTTATTATAAATAGCCAAAGCTTTTCCTTTTAGCTTTTCCCCAATAAATGGGGTGTTTACAGATTTGGATTTTATATCTATTTTTTGAAATTTCCAGCCTATATCCGGGTCAAACATGGTGAGGTTGGCCGTATTGCCTTCTTCTATTTTTGCGCTTTCCAATTGTAATAGTTTCCTTGGGTTAATAGCAATCTTCTCTATTATTTCCGCCAAGCTTAAATGCGCACTTAGGTGCTTTCCAATAAGTCCAAAAGCAGTTTCTAAGCCAATAATACCAAATGCTGCATTGTTAAATTCTGTCTTCTTGTTTTCCTCATCTTCTGGAGAATGGTCGGTGCAAATCACATCTATTGTTCCATCTTTCAGTCCTTTTATTAAGGCAGTGCTATCTGTATTGCTTCTAAGTGGCGGAAGTACTTTGTAGCGGGTATCAAAGTGACTAATTTCCTCATCTGTAAGTATCAAATTGTATATGGCAACATCTGCCGAAATATTGATGCCTTGTTTTTTTGCTTTCTTAATCTTGCTTACACTATTTTTGGTGGAGATATACGATAGGTGCAACTTGCTATCAGTGTATTTGCAAATGGAAATATCTCTATCAATCATAATTTCTTCCGCCATGGCAGGGATTCCTTTCATTCCCAGTACGGTGCTTATTTTTCCCTCATGTATTTGTCCTCCATTTGCAATGCTGCTATCGTTCGGATAGTTCATTATCAGTCCATCAAAATCCTTAGCATAGAGTAGTGCCACTTTCAACACATCATTATTCTGCACCGAATTTTTATCATCCGTAAAGGCAGGTGCGCCCGCATTTTTCATATCATACATTTCTACTATATCTTTTCCTTTCATGCCTTTGGTAAGACTTCCTGCTGCATGCACACTAACAATATTCTCCTTTCCCTTGCTGTGGATGTATTCTACTTGTGCATTGTTATCGGTTACCGGATTATTTTGTGGCATTAAAAGTACGCCCGTAAAACCTCCCTTTGCAGCCGCTCTGCAACCAGAATTAATATCTTCCTTATACTCAAAACCAGGATCCCTGAAATTGGCGTGTATATCCAGCCATCCAGGAGAAAGATGTAGATTATTGGCGGCATAAGTTTTTGCTTTTCCACCCTTTATCTTTGCTGCCACTTTTTTGATAATCCCATTTTCAATAAGTATGTCTCTTATCTTATTGTGGTGTTTTCCATTTGGGTCAATTATCTTTGCTGATTTGATAAGTATATTCATGATCTTAAAAATTTAATAAACATTATTTCCGTCAGTAAAAATAGCAGTGCTAAAGTAATACAAAGTTTCCAATAGCTTTTTCCAAACTGGATTTCTTGCACTATATTGCTGATATTCTGATTTGCATTACTATTTATTTTAATATTTTTGATGTTGTTTCTCTGCAAAATTTCTTCCACCTCTTTGTTAGAGTAAATACTGGGATCCGATTCCTTATTACTATAATTAAAGGAGAGAGTAGCAATAGTTTTACCCTCTGTAGTTAGTAAATAATTCCCAGCTTCTTTTAACTTTTCTTGTAAATACAATTTTCTATTTCCTGCAACAAATTTCTCGGCAGGAATAATGTCATAATTTTTCGATTTCATATGATAAATAGTTTCTTTATTTTCAGATGTAGGTGCATTAAAATATTGCATTTCCTCTATGCCATAATAAAGCTGTGTAGTTTTATAACTCATAAGTGCTATATTATAAAGCAGTGGTACAAAAAGCGCATGTTTTCCTAAATTGCTGCCTGCATCATTTAAGGAGGAAGTAAAGAGGTAAATATCGCCAGAAAAGTAAGTGTAATGACTAATAAAATCATCTCCTATTTCAAGGGTGAGAATACTTTGCTTGTTGGTATTGTTTTTGTCCGATATCTTGTAATGAGACGATATCATTGGTAAGTTAATCTTTTTCTCCTCTTTCGCAAAAACTCCTTCAAACACCTTATGGGGATAAGAGATTCTATTTACTTTTTGTTTTACGGTATCTTTTCTAAGATATTCATCCAAATTTAATTCAGAAGAAAGTATTTTATAGCTATCAAAATTAATATCATTACTTGGGAAGATAGCCAAGCTTCCACCGTCTTTTACAAAGCTAACAATACTTTGTACTAATCCAGAAGAAACTGTTGTTAGACCATCCAAAATAAGTAGCTGTTGATTTTTAATTTCTTCATAGTTAATTTGTCCAATGTAAACCGATTTGTAATCTATTGCATCATCCTTTTGAAAAAGAGATTGCAAGGAAAAATTAGGGCTTTGCTCATAAATATTTAGCACTTTAATTTTATCTAGTATTTCAAAGGAAAAATAAAAATTGTCGTCAAAAGAAATAGGGTAGTCTTGCAAAGAGATTTTACATTGTTTGAACCCACTTGATAGCGGGGTGAACTTGAAAGTGATGTTTTGTTTTTCACCAGGAGGAATACTAAAATTACTAATTGCTTTTTGCATATCATTCACATGTAAAAAGGCAGGCAAGTTAGTCAGTGTAACATCTGATTTATTTACCACTCTTGCCACTATCTCAATGGGTTTTCCTTGCTGAATAATAGGGCTATTTGTCCAGCAACTATCCATATACAAATTGCTCTCTGCTGTTTTGTTAAGTGGAATAATCAAAATACTTAGGTTGCTATCATTTTGATTTACATTTTCAATAGCAAAAGTGCTTTTTTGCAAGTCGGTCAGCACATACATCTGCGCATTCTCATTTTGCTTATTCAAACTCTGTTGGCGGCTGATTACCTCTGCCAAACTTTTGTAGTGGGCAGTAGTTGTAAGTTGCTGAAATCTACTGCTTATTTCTGCTTTGGTAAAAGAGCGGGAATACTTTGCTGAAAACTCATTTGTAATTAGGTAAAAATTACTTTCTGTATTATACTGATTGGCAATTTCTTCCGCTTTGTTTTTGGCAATATCTAATAGCATACCTTCCTCAGAAACGGATTCCATACTAAAGGAATTGTCAATATAAAAGAAGAGATTTTTTGCAATATCTGTTTGCTCCTGCTTTGTAGGGATGTATGGCTTTGCAAATGCCAAAACCAAAAAAGTAATCGCTAAAATTCTGCTCAATAGAATAAGTAAGTTTTTAAGGCGAGAACTAGAGCGTTTTGCTTGCTTTATTTCTTTTAGGAAACGAATGCTAGAAAAACGAACTGTTTTGTATTTCCTTAGATTTAAAAGATGAATAATAATAGGAATTGCTATTGCAAAAAGCGCTAAAAGCAGTTGTGGGTTTTGATATCTCATCAAAGTACAAAAGTACACTTTTGAGCAAAGCTGAGCTTTTTTTTAGGAAATTAATTTTCCGTCCACCATTTCTAGTTTTCGGTTTGCCATATTGGCAAGTTCATTATTGTGGGTCACTATTACAATAGTTTGTCCTGTTTTCTGGTTTAGTTTTAGTAACAGATTGTGCAAATCCTTTGCGTTTTTCGAGTCCAGATTTCCGCTTGGCTCATCTGCCAATATAATAGCAGGTGAGTTGATGAGCGCCCTAGCCACAGCCACTCTTTGCTGTTCTCCCCCAGAAAGTTCATTGGGTTTGTGGCTTAATCTCTCTTGCATCCCAAGCATTGTAAGTATTTCTGTGGCTTTTGCTTCCGCTTCTTTTTTGCTTTTTCCTGCAATATATGCTGGTAAGCATACATTTTCTAATGCAGAAAATTCAACCAATAAATTATGAAACTGAAATACAAACCCAATTTCTTTATTTCTGAAACTTGACAACTCTTTTTGGCTGAGTATATTTACTTGTTTACCATTGATAACTAATGAACCATTTTGAACATTCTCCAGTGTTCCTAATAGTTGAAGTAAAGTAGTTTTTCCACTTCCAGAGGCGCCAACAATGGAAACAAATTCTCCTTTCTTAATTTCAAAATCAAGTTCTTTTAGCACTTTTAGATTCCCGTAAGAAAAATTTATTTTATTTGCTTTAATCATTATCTAATAACTATTTTTTTCTGAGGTAAAGATAATCTAAATAATAAATAACTTTTAAGGATAAACTATTTTGTTGAGCTAGGTTAAACGATTCTTTCAAATTATCAACCCAATGATTTATTAGGATATTATCTTCATTATCAATAGCATTTTTCCAAACCAGGCTCATTTGACTTCCTGGAGCAAACCACCAATTAAAGGCTATGTCGGATGTCCAAGTTGTATAATTTATATTATGTTCTCCAATATACTCGCTATCATATAAATACCCATCATCACCTAACGAATTGAATTCTAAATTTTCAACTTGATCCATATGATATCTTAGTTTGATAGATAGATCCATCTTATTATTTACAATATAATTTGCACTTAATACATTTGTAATCATGAAGGTATTTCTTTTAGCAAATACATAATCAACTTGTGGAGGATATATAAATAAACCTGAGGTATCATTTTTGACAAATCCAATATCATTAAATTGATTTCTGATAGAAAGCACATAACGAAGTGATATTTTATCATTTAACCTGTACCTTGGAGATATCCGCCATCTATAACCATGTCCTTGATATAAAGGAACTGTTTTGAATCCTCCACCAATATCTATAGCAATCTTTTTTCTATAATCTGTTGATATCCATCCTCCACCATTTATTGATTTTGATCTTTTAACTGGATGTTCTAAGTCTCCTGTTCTTGCTTCATAAAAATCATTCTTCTCATAAGGATTAAAATTAGTGCGTATAGAGATGGTAGTATAGTTTTTTAACGTCATACGTGTTGATGCTTCTAATTCTAGATTAACAAATTTTTGATCAGTAAATAAAGTTTGGTGATTTATAGAAGTGCTTATATTTGAATTAACAAATCTTTTATTTTCATTAAATTGATTATAACTTAGAGATAGGCCATTTGTTATCTCATTATTTGAATATAAAAAACCTAAATCATTAGGGTTATACTTATCATCTTCAAAAATAGAATATAAGTCATATTGATAATTCCCATTAGTTTTTCCTACTGCCAACATACCAGAAAATCCTTTTGTTAAGTTATTTCCTTCAAATTCCTGACTCATTTTTAGTTTTCCTACATACACTCTAGTATTCTCTTTATTGTTGATTCTTGTAAAAACACCTGTTACATTTGCATCTTTTCCACTTCCATTTTGAAGCATATGCGTATTCATTAGGCTTACTGATGAGCTATTGCCAAAAGCCTGATCAAATATCATAACATTATAATTAGTCAAGGGATCTTCATTTGTTTTATTAGTTACAGCATTAAGTACAGCAACTCCTAATCCGTTTTTAGTTCTTCCAGTAACTTTTGAAGCATTTAATAAATCATCTTGAAGTCTTCTGCTATAAAACATATCCTCTCCTTTATTAAAAAGCTCAGTTCCCTCATTAAAAAATTGTCTCTTTTCTTCATATTTAACCTCAAAAGGAGAGAGGTTTAATACCATTGCATCAGCTGCAGTTTGTCCAAAATCAGGTATAAGTGTCATGTCAAGAGTAAAGCTTTCATTTATTCCGTATTTAAGATCTGCTCCATAATTGTATGGGAAGTTAGTTTTTCCATCATAGCTGTCAGCATATATTGATGCATAAGGCATAAATGAAAGACGTATTGGAGAATCAACATCTTTAATTCCATCAAGTAATCCAGCTTGTAATGCAAAATCATTATAGTTTACGTCTATTGGGTTCCAGCTATAATCTTCACGATACCTTCTTATTGTTCTTGCCATATTTATTGCCCAAGGCATATCGTTGTCAGGGAATCTTATTTGTGAAAAAGGGATAGCTATTTCTCCTACCCATCCGTCATTATTTATTTTTACAGCTGATTTCCAAACAGCATCCCATGTTTTATCAATACCAGTTTTAGAGAATTTTCTATCTACTTGTACTCCTGCTGCAGAAATCATAAAATTATATTCAACTTGAGCATTATTAAATGGATCTATAAATATACCAAATGCATCAAAATTCTTATTTTCATCATCACGTTTAGAGAGTTCTTTTAATATACTGTCAGGTGCATTATCATACATCATTATTCCAAAATAGATGTTCTTGCTATCATAGCAGATCTTTACTTCAGTTCTTTGATGATTTTTTTCTGGTGTTCCGTTATTTGGTGATATTTGAGAGAAATCACTTGCAATATTTATGTTGTTCCAAACATTATCATTTAGTGCGCCATCTATTTTAGGAGCATTTTGAACTCTTTCTATGTTGTACACTTTTTTATCAATAAACTGTGAAAAGCAAAGAAGAGGAATGAGGGTAAAAAGAAGCGAAAGGAATTTTAAATTCATCAAGAAATAATTGGAATACAAAAATAGAATCTTTTTTCAATAGAGGATTGTAATTCGATTGATTCCTATATTTTTGCGGAAAGAATAATAGAAATGAATCTACACGAATATCAGGGAAAAGAATTACTAAATAGTTTTGGTGTAAAAATCCAAAGAGGTATAGTTGCAACAACACCTGAAGAAGCTGTAGCTGCTGCTGAAAAACTAAATACTGATACTGGCACTACCTGGTGGGTTGTTAAGGCACAAGTACATACTGGAGGTAGAGGAAAAGGTGGGGGTGTAAAATTAGCGAAATCTTTAGAGGAAGTTAAGTCAGTTTCAAATGATATTTTAGGAATGCACCTAATAACTCCGCAAACTTCATCTGATGGGAAATTAGTAAATCAGGTGCTTATTGCTGAGGATGTATATTATCCTGGAGAGAGCAATACTTCTGAGTTTTACATGTCAGTTTTATTAAACAGATCAACAGGTAGAAATATGATTATGTACTCAACTGAAGGAGGAATGGATATTGAAGCTGTTGCTGAGGAAACTCCACATTTAATTTTTACTGAGGAAATTGACCCAAAAGTAGGATTAACATCTTTTCAGTGCAGAAAGATTGCATTTAACTTAGGGTTAAGTGGAAATGCATTTAAAGAAATGACAAAATTTGTTTATGCATTGTATACAGCATATGATAAAACGGATTCATCTTTATTTGAAATAAATCCTGTATTGAAAACTTCTGACAATAAGATTTTAGCAGTAGATTCGAAAGTAAGTATTGATAACAATTCTCTTTTCAGACATAAAGATTATGAAGGTTTAAGAGATATAAGAGAAGAGGACCCAGCTGAAGTGGAAGCAGGGGAGTACGGACTTAACTTTGTTAAACTTGATGGAGATGTTGGTTGTATGGTAAATGGAGCAGGACTTGCTATGGCTACTATGGATATTATTAAAATGGCGGGTGGTAATCCAGCGAATTTCTTGGATGTTGGTGGTACTGCAGATGCCAAAAGAGTAGAACAAGCATTTCGTATTATTCTGAAAGATGAAAATGTGAAGGCAATTTTAGTAAATATTTTTGGTGGAATAGTAAGATGTGATAGAGTAGCTCAAGGAATTGTAGATGCTTACAATAATATAGGAGATATTAATATTCCGTTAATTGTAAGATTAGAAGGTACAAATGCTAAAGAAGCTAAAAAACTTATTGATGAAAGTGGACTTAAAGTAGAATCTGTTATTTTATTACAAGAAGCAGCTGATAAGGTTGCGGAAGTACTTGCTTAGATATTAGATAATGAAATCCCTGCCATTTGTTGGATGTTTTTTATTGCTCTTCAGCAAACTTTTTGAAATTATCTGACCATTTTCGCCATTTCTTTAATTTTAGAGGAAACCATATTTTTTGGTAAATATTTTAGGTTAAACTTCCAATAATTTTTTGGAAAGCATTTTCCATTTTTAAATGCTGAATACTCTCATCTCTTTTAAACCAAGATATTTGTCTCTTTGCAAAACGCCTTGTGTTTTGTTTTATCTTTTCAATGGCTTCTTCCAAATTCATTTCTCCATCAAAAAATGCAAATAATTCTTTGTATCCCACAGTTTGTAAAGCATTTTTATTTCTGTAGGTGATTAAATTTTCTACTTCATTTACTAATCCTTCTTCCATCATCAAATCGACTCTCCTGTTTATTCTTTCATATAATTTTTCTCTTTCCATTTCCAATGAAAAATGAGAGATTTTGAAATCCCTTTTTGCAGATGTTTTATTTCTGAAAGAGGAAAACGGTTTTCTACTTTCTCTTATTACAACCAATGCCCTTATCAATCTTTGGGGATTATTTATATCAACAATATCAAAATAAACAGGGTCTCGTTGTTTAAGTTCATCTTGCAAAAATGTAATTCCTTTATTTTTATATTCTGCAATAAGTTCCTTCTTAATTTTCTCATTCACTTTCGGGAATGTATCCAATCCATTACAAACAGCATCTATGTACAATCCTGAACCGCCAGCCATAATTAGCGTATCGGTTTTTTTAAATAAAGTATACAAAACTGCTATTGCATCTTTTTCAAAAAGCCCAACATTATAATCATCCTTTACCGATAAATGCTGTATAAAATGATGTTTGACTTTTGCTAATTCTTCTTCAGATGGAGGTGCGGCACCTATTTTCAGTTCTTTATAAAATTGCCTGGAATCAGCTGAAATTATTTCAGAATTAAAGTGCAGAGCAAGTTGTATGCTCAATGCAGTTTTTCCAATTGCGGTAGCCCCAGAAATTACGATTAAGCGTTTATTCTTATTAGCAACACTCATCCAAAAGATTATTTTTTTGCTTTTGGAGAAAGATTGATTTCTGCTCCTTTTTTTATCATAAATCCCAAGGCTTCTTTTTTATCATTTTTAATCTCCCCATCTAGTATTGCTTCTTTTATTGCATTTTTGATAATTCCAATTTCTCTGCTAGCTTTTATGCCAAAAAAATCCATTATTTCTTCTCCATTAATTGGTGGTTGCCAATTTCGGATATGGTCTTTTTCTTCCACTTCTTTTAACTTCCTTCTTACCAATTGAAAATTATCAAGATACTTTTTTACTTTATTTGGATTTTTGGATGTAATATCGGCATCACAAAGCATCATTAAATCATCAATATCATCTCCAGCATCAAAAAGCAATCGCCTCACTGCCGAATCCGTTACAATATCTTTTGCCAGAACAATAGGTCGTAAATGCAATAAAACCATTTTTTTTACATACTTCATTTTCTCGTTTAAAGGTAACTTCAACATTTTGAAAATTTTCGGTACCATTTTTGAGCCAAAAAACTCATGTCCATGGAAAGTCCATCCCTGATTTTTGTAGTATTTTTTGGTTTGAGGTTTTGCAATATCGTGCAAAAGTGCAGCCCATCTGAGCCATAAATCTTCCGTATTTTCTGAGATATTGTCCAATACTTTTAAGGTGTGGTAAAAATTATCTTTGTGGGCATGCCCGTTTTTAATATCTACTCCTTGCAGATTGCAAACTTCAGGGAAAAACTGTTGCAAAAGCCCTGTTTCAAACAAAAGATTAATTCCAATGGATGGTGTTCTGCAGAGCATAATTTTATTAAACTCATCCATAATTCTTTCCTTTGAAACAATATTGATCCGATTAGCATTGTGCTTTATCGATTCGTAAGATTTTTTCTCAATACTATAATCTAACTGGGTGGCAAAACGAATGGCACGCATCATCCTTAGAGGATCGTCCGAGTAAGTAATTTCAGGACTAAGAGGAGTGCGAATAATTTTTTTTTCTAAATCTTTTTGTCCTGAAAAAGGATCAATTAGTTTGCCGAAATCAGATTTATTTAATTGAATTGCTATTGCATTAATAGTAAAATCTCTTCTGTTTTGGTCATCCTGCAATGTGCCATCTTCCACTATAGGCTTTCTAGAATTTGCCCTATAAGATTCTTTTCTTGCACCTACAAATTCATAAGTTTCTCCTTCAAAATTAATCATGGCTGTGCCGAAATTTTTAAAAACCTTATAATTGGCTTTTTCTCCTAATTTCTCTCCTACTTTCTTTGCGAGTGTTATTCCACTTCCAACACATACAAAATCTATATCTGGCTTTATTTGCTTGCGGTTGATGAGCAAATCCCTCACCCAACCACCAACCACAAATGTTGGATAGTTTAACTCATCAGCAATTTCAGAGACGGTTCTAAAAATAGGGCTCTTTAATGAAGATTTTAGATTCATCCTTAGCGTAATTTTTTTATGCTACCATCTTTATTAATAAATAAAATCTCAGATGCTTTATCCATAATTCTCTTTTTCCGCAAATTTACTACATAATCAACATTATCTTTTATTTCATCAGATATTTCTGAGAATTGTTTAGGAAGATCTTTTCCACTAATATTTGCAGAAGTAGATACAATAGGAAACCCAAATTCTGAAACTAATCTATGGCAAAATTCATCACTACTAATTCTGAAAGCAGCTGTTTTATCTTTAGCAATTAAGTTGCTTGCTAACCTATTAACATTTTGATAAATAACTGATGTAGGTTTATCTGAAAGTGAAATTTGAAGTTGATTTGAATTAGTATAGTCATCAATCATTGCAGTATTACAAACTAAAGAAATCATAGCTTTGCTTTCAACTCTTTTTTTAATATCAAAAATTCTTGCAATCGCACTTTCATTTGTAGCATCACATCCAATGCCCCAAATAGTATCAGTGGGGTAGAGGATTGTTCCTCCATTTTTTAAAACTTCTAATGCTTTATTTATTTCATTCTGCATTACGCAACGTTTTCAAGTATTTATAACGCATTTTTACTGCTTTTGCCTGGTAAGAGGAAATGATAAACCCAACATAACCATCCAATATTCCTAATTGAATAAAATAATGTTTTATAAAGCGAAATATTGGTTTTATAAGTGTGTGGAAGATTGTGATATTTCCTGTTTTTTTATCATAATCTTTCGCTTGCCATTTTGCGTATTTTTGTAATTTCTTCAAATAATCCTTTTTACTTTTAAAAGTATTATGAGTGAGTTTGTTTTTCAAAATTCCAATTTTTCCCTCACTAACTATCTCAGCATGAACATGTTTTTCTTCATATTTACACTCATCTCGCTTGAAAAGGCGTATAACTCTATCTCCTCTCCAACCGCTAAAACAAACTCTTTTTCCCATAAAGTAATTTTCTCGCTTTATCCAAAAACCATCATAATTTATTTTTGATTCTAAAACCGACAATACTTCTTTTTTTAATTCTTCTTTTACTCTCTCATCTGCATCCAAAAGTAAAATCCACTGGTGCTTTGCTTGAGGAATTGACCAATTCTTTTGTGATGCAGAGTTTTCATATTCTCTTTGTAAGATAGTATCAGCAAGTGGAGTTGCTAATTCAATTGTTTTATCCGTACTGAAAGAATCTACAACCATAATTTCATCAGCAAAATCAACAGATTTTATTGCGTTAACAATGTTGTATTGTTCATTAAGAGTCGGTATGATAGCGGTAATTTTTTTCATTAAATAATATCTTGAATTAAGATGTTATTTGCACATTTAAAATGTTTTTCTGGACATTCTTTAAGCCCATGTAATCCACAAGGGCGACAATTTAGATTTTCTTTTGTTTCTACTACTTTAGAATTACTGGCTAATGGTCCGAAACCAAAATCAGGAATTGTAGAGCAAAATATTGTTGTAGTTGAGGCATTCATTGCGGAAGCTAAGTGCATTGGTGCTGAATCGTTTACGTAATTCATTTTTGCATTTTTTATAAGTGCTGCCGATTGCAAAAGACTTAATTTTCCGCATAGATTCATTATATTATTATGTTGACAATTCTTTATAATATTTTTACATTTCTCAAAATCTTTATTTCCTCCAATCAGATATATCTTTTTATTTATTTTATTTATCAGTTTTATCCATTTTTCAGCAGGAAATTGTTTGGTAAACCAAACCGAAATTGGTGCAATGCAAATATAAGGTTGAGATAGGTAATTATCAACTACTTTTAAATCCTCTTTTGATGGATAAAGTTTAGGATTTACTAATTTATTATCGGTTATTTTTTCTATCAGACTTAGGTTTCTTTCTGTCTCATGTACTCCGTTTTCAACCTTATGCTTTATACTATTTGTAAATAAGAAAGAAAACGGATTTTTATCAAAACCAATTGTTGTTTTCCCTTTTGAAAAGGTGGTAATAAAACCAGTTGAAAAGAATCTCTGTAAATTAATTACATAATCGTACTTTTCATTTCTTACTGATTGTAAGATTTTTATTAGATTTTTCTGCTTGTTTTTTTTCTTATCCCATATTAGAACTTTGGTAATATAAGGATGATTTTCTAAAAGCCCTTGATTGCCTTTTCTTAGTAAAAAATTAACTTTAGCATTAGGAAAAAATTTGTGAAGTTTTTCAATAATTGGGGTAGCTAAAATCACATCTCCAATAAAAGCGGTTTGTATAATTAGAATCTTCACTATTACTAAACAGCAACATTATAATCCCTAAGTGCATCATTTAAGGATGTTTTTTTATCCGTACTTTCTTTACGCTTACCAATGATAAGGACACAAGGTACACCATATTCGCCAGCAGGAAATTCTTTAGCAAAATTTCCTGGAATTACTACCGATCTGCTAGGAATAATTCCTTTGTGTTCTATCGGTCTATTATCACTTACATCAATTATTTTAGTAGAGGCAGTAAGTACTACATTAGCACCAAGAACAGCTTCTTTTTCAACTTTAACGCCTTCCACCACAACGGAGCGCGAACCAATAAAAGCGTCATCTTCAATAATAACGGGAGTAGCTTGTATAGGTTCTAAGACACCACCGATTCCAACACCACCTGATAGATGTACATTCTTTCCAATTTGAGCACAAGAACCAACAGTTGCCCAGGTATCTACCATAGTACCACTGTCGACATAAGCACCAATATTTACATAAGAGGGCATCATGATAACGCCAGGAGCTAAATAAGCACCATAGCGAGCAATTGCATGAGGTACAATACGAACACCAAGATCAGCATATCCGCTTTTAAGTTTCATTTTATCGTGAAATTCCAATGGGCCTAATTCAATTGTTTCCATTTTACGAATAGGAAAATAAAGAATAACAGCTTTTTTAACCCAATCGTTTACTTGCCATCCATTTTCTGTTGGCTGTGCAGTACGCAACCTTCCTTTATCTATTTCCTCAATTATTGTTCGAATACACTCCTTGGTGGCAGATTTTTTTAGTAAATCCCTATTTTTCCAAGCGGTTTCAATTATTTGTTTCCATTGTGAATTCATAATTGCAAAGATAAAAGTTTAATGTAACAATTTGAAGATATAGAATGCAATAATATAAAAGGAAGGTTTAAAAAAAGACATAAAAAAAGCGGAATAAATCCGCAAATTTCTGTCTTTTACGCTAATAAATTTAAAAAGTTTCAATTATTGATTCTTTTTTAAACATATAAGATATTGTTTTGAGAATTAATCTTTCTCTATGTAATTTTCTTAAATTTGCATTAAGCAAACTAATATGAAAAAACTAAGCTTACTTCTAACGACTCTTTCGGTTACTTTTTTTCTTTCTTTTTCTGAAGAAATTAAGCTGAATGAGGAGCATAATTATTTTGAAATCACCAATAAATCGCTGACTGAGTTTTCATTTGTAAATAATTTTTCAGGCTTAGATGCAAAACTAATTAAGACAAAAGAAGGTGACTTTATAAAACTTTTTGTGAGTGGATATGCTGCTAATTCTGATTACGGAAAAGCAGAATTACCAGAATTAAAAAAGATATTTCGTATTCCTTTTGGTGCACAGGTAGTACTTAAGATTGTAAATAAAGAGGAAGAGCTTATTTCTTTAGATGACTACAACATTACATTACCTCTTTTTCCTAATCAGCCATCTATATCAAAAGGAGATAATGCAGAACAAGTTCCTTTTGTTTACGATAGAGATTTTTATAAGATCAATCAATTTAACGAGAATCCAATTGTAAAAATTGATGTATTAGGAAAAATGAGAGGACAAGAAATGGCTCGATTAAATATTTCTCCTTTTAGTTACAATCCCGTTACAAATGAACTAAAGATTATTACAAAAATTGAAGCAAAAGTGGTATTTAAGAATGTTGATTTAGCAGAAGATCTGTCTATAAGAAAGAAATATTTTAATCCAAATTTTGAGCATCAATATAAACAATTTGCGAATTATTTACCCCTTCCCACTAAAGATGTAATCACCACTTACCCTGTAAAATATGTAATCATTTCCGATCCTATGTTTCAATCTATTTTGCAACCATTTGTAGAGTGGAAGGTAAAGAAAGGATTTGAAGTAATTGAAGGTTATACAAACGATCCTGTGGTTGGCAATACAACAACCTCAATAAGATCTTTTATTAAAACTATGTATGATAATGCAACAGTAAATGATCCAGCACCGACATATCTTTTAATTGTAGGAGATGAAGCGCAAGTTCCATCTTTCAATGGTAATTCTGGAACGCATATTTCTGATATGTATTATTGCGAAATGGATGGTGGAGGGGATTTTTACCCAGAGATGTATTATGGAAGGTTCTCAGCTACTATGCCTGAAGAATTAACTCCACAGATTTTAAAAACACTTGAGTATGAAAAATATACTATGCCGGATCCTTCTTATCTAGATGAAGTAGTTATGGTGGCAGGTGTTGATGCATCAATGGCACCAACCTATGGAAATGGACAAATTAATTATGGAACAGATCATTATTTCAATCTTGCTCATGGTTTGACCTCCTATACTTATTTATATGGTTCTGGGAGTCCTATTACATCTGATATGCCTGGAGCATCAGCAGCAATTATTGCAGATGTAAGTGGAGGAGTTGGTTTTGCTAATTATACTGCACATTGTGGTTCTTCTGGATGGTCCGATCCAAGTTTTTCAACTTCTGATGTTCCATCTTTACAAAATGCAAATGAGTATGGATTAATGATTGGTAATTGTTGTCAGTCTAATAAATTTGATGTGCCAGAATGTTTCGGAGAAGCACTTTTACGCGCCAATAGTAAAGGAGCGGTTGGTTACATTGGAGGAAGTAATAATACTTACTGGGATGAGGATTATTGGTGGGGAGTAGGGAATGGCACAACACCTCCTCCTACAAATCCTACATATACTCAAACGGGTTTGGGTGTATATGACTGTGCTTGGCATGAAAATGGCGAACTACAAGCCGATTGGTTTATTACGCAAGGGCAAATGTTACATTCGGGGAATTTGGCAGTTACTCAAGCTGGAGGTTCTGAAGAATACTATTGGGAGATCTACCATTTGATGGGTGATCCTTCTGTGATGCCTTATTTTGGAGTTCCAACCGTAATGAATGTTACCCATCAAACAGCTGTTCCTTTAGGAACATCAACGTTAAATGTAACCACAGAAGAACATGCCTATGTTGCAATTTCAATGAATGGCATCTTATTAGATGCACAACTTGTTGGATCAAGTGGAATTGTAACTTTAAGTTTTCCGCCCTTTACTAATTTAGGTATAGCTGATATTGTGGTTACTAAACAATTCCGTGAACCATATATTGGTTCAATTTCTGTTATTTCTTCTAATGCACCATTTGTGATTTGTTCTAATTATCTAATTGATGATAGTTTTGGAAATAATAATGGTCTTGTAGATTATGGAGAAGTTATTCATCTGGATGTAGACTTGCAAAATTTAGGTTCGATAAATGCTAATAATGTAAGCGTTAAACTTAGCACAAATGATCAGTATATAACTATTACCGATAGTTTGAATTTTACCTCTGGAGTAAACGCTAATCAAACTGCAAACATCATAACTGCTTTTACTTTTACTGTTGATAATTTAATTTCGGATCAGCATCAAGTACAATTTCAGCTAGATGTGTCGGATGCAATTGGGAACACATGGACTTCTTATATCCAACTTATATTAAATGCTCCACTTTTAGGACATGTGAGCTTTGCGATTGATGATGCTACAACAGGAAATGGGAATGGAAAGTTAGATGCTGGGGAAACTGTGGAATTGATTGTGGAAACAATAAATTCAGGTCATGCAGATGTTAGTAATCTGATTGCAAACTTATCTTGTTTAAGTAGTTTCGTAACTGTAACCTCTCCTGCAGTTAATATTAATAATCTAATTATTAACCAATCTTCAAATGCAGTGTTTACTATTAATATTGATCCGCTTACTCCTGTTGGGACATTGGCTAATTTTCCTTTTGATTTTGGAAACGGACCGTATACATATAACTTTACTTTCTCTGACGTGATTGGTATTATTGATGAAGATTATGAAATTGGGAATTTCACTAATTATGCATGGATCCAAGGTACTTTTCCCTGGAGTATCGATAGTGTATCTCCTTATGAGGGGGCTTATTGTAGTAGGTCTTTTGATGGTTTGCCAGATGGAGACGAATCTGAACTTTCCATAATTGTAGATGTTCTTACTGCTGGTGATATTTCCTTCTATTATTCTGTTTCATCAGAGGAAGATTACGATTATTTGAAATTTAAAATAAATGGTGCAAAAATAGCAGAATGGTCAGGCAATAAGCCATGGACTTTGGTTACTTATCCGGTAGGGGTAGGGCTAAATATTTTCAAATGGGAGTATGAAAAAGATGGAAATTGGTCAAGCGGACAGGATTGCGCTTGGATTGATTATATCGTTTTTCCGCCAATTGATTTGAATACTTTGTTGGTTGCTGAAAATTATGCAGATATAAAATTATTTCCAAATCCTACAATGGGAATATTTACTATCACTTTTAATAATAATCAAAACCACCAAATTAATATCTTGAATGTAAATGGGAAAGTGATAAAATCTGCTAAAGATATCAGTGCTAATGAATGGAATTTTGATATTTCTGAATTTAGTTCTGGAACTTATTTGATAAAAGTATTACCAGAAAATATTACTTACCAAATAATCAAACAATAGTGGCAAAAGCCATAGGAATTGATTACGGAAAAAAGAGAGTCGGAATTGCAATTTCCGACTCTTTACAAATAATTGCATCTGCATTTTGCACAATAAATACTCCTGATATTTTTATTTTTTTAGATGATCTATTAAAGAAAGAGGAAATAGATTGTTTCGTGGTGGGGGAGCCAAAAAACCTTGATGGAACCCCAACCGATAGCACAGCAATAACCGAAAAGTTTGTAGAGAAATTAGCTAAAAAACACCCTCAAACTTCTATTAAAAGAATAGACGAACGCTTTACTTCAAAAATTGCTAAACAAAGCATATTAGATGCCGGAATAAAAAAAATGAAAAGAAGGGATAAATTCCTTGTTGATAAAGTGAGTTCTGCTATTATTTTACAGAGCTATTTGGATACAAAATAGAATACAATTTTCATCCTGAACTCATGTGAAGGATCTCTCTTTTCCTTTTTGTAATTACGAATGAAGAAGCAATCTAAAAGAGATAGCCACTTCATTAGTTGCATAGTTTTTGATTTACTTTCAGTTTCCGGTAAATGGTGTCCTGAAAATTCCAACTGCAAGTTCTGTCTAAATGAGTAGAAATACTACAAGAATTGTTATGCATATTGCAATCATATGCTTTTATTTTACTTACTTTCCTGATAGTAAGCTCACAGATGAGCCCTATGTTTAGCAATAGGATACCCATTACTACAAAATCTAAGATTGTCCATGAAACTTCATCTGTGAGTTACTACTACTATTAAAATATTTTTTTGACTTTTATTTTTCATGATTATAATGATTTTGCTAAGGTAGCTACATTTTGTTCAAAAATCTGCTATGACATATTATTCTAAAGACTATTGTCTATCTACTGACTTCTGTCTTTTTACCTCAAATCAATTACCTCAACATCTGGATAGTTGGTAGTATTAAAGTAAAAAGGAGGGAGTTCTTGATTGGTTTTAAAACTTTTAATATTGTAGGTGTAAATTCCTCCATTTTTATCGTAAAGTGCTAAAATACTTATTTGGCTTTTTAGTGCGTTTATCGTTAATCGTATTTTCATAATTGGGCCACTTTCCTTTGGAAAAAGGTCAATGATATGCATTCGCGCTCCATTAACTGATTTTACCTCTACATAAGCGCTTCTATAGTCTTCATCATAAACGGTAAAAAGTTTGTTGGGGCTTATGTCATCTTCATCTTCCAAGTCATAATCCATAATTTGCACCTCATTCATTCCTTTCAAATAAATCCAATGCGTAGTGCCGTTATTTATTATGAGTTGCTGAGGCATATCAATCCTAAAGTTTTCACCTTTCAAATCTAATTTTCCTCTACTTTTCTCATTTATTCCAGCGCTTTTGTTAGTGAAAATGTGGTCAAATTCTATACTAATAGAACTATATATTTTTGTGGTTTCACTTAATTTTGCTAATATATCAGTAGCTAATTTATCTTGCCCTATTGCATTAGTTAAGATTATACAAATACTTAAAAATGAAGTAATTATCTTTCTCATCTTAATTGTATAATGTATTTAGTAATTCCTCCAAAGCCATTTCATCACGAACCAATACTTGCCTTGCTTTACTTCCTTCAAAAGGACCAACAATTCCGGCTGATTCCAGTTCATCTATTATTCTTCCTGCTCGGTTGTATCCAAGTTTTAATCTTCTTTGTATCATAGAGGTGGAGCCCTGTTGGTGCTTTACAACTACTCTTGCCGCATCATCAAACAAGGCATCTCTTTCATCTAAATTAATATCGCCATTAGCTGTTTTTGATTCTCCAACAAATTCTGGAAGCATATGCACCTCAGGGTAAGCCCTTTGCGCACCAATATAATCACAAATAGCATCTACTTCAGGAGTGTCAATAAAAGCGCATTGCAAACGTGATAAATCACTGCCAGTTGAAATTAGCATATCGCCCATTCCTATTAATTGTTCGGCTCCTTTACTATCCATGATTGTTCTGGAATCAGTGGATGAGGTTACCCTAAAAGCAACCCTTGCTGGGAAGTTGGCTTTTATAAGTCCTGTAATTACATTTACAGATGGTCTTTGTGTAGCTACAATCAAATGAATACCAATAGCACGAGCCAATTGTGCAAGGCGGGCAATAGGGGTTTCAATTTCTTTTCCTGCTGTCATTATTAAATCAGAAAACTCATCAATAATCAAAACTATGTATGGTAAAAATCTATGTCCATCATTTGGATTTAGCTTTCGTGCGATAAACTTTTTATTGTATTCCACAATATTTCTACAATGTGCTTGCTTGCACAAGTCGTATCTTTCATCCATCTCAATGCAAAGGGAATTTATGGTATTCACCACCTTTTTGGTATCGGTAATTATTGCATCTTCCGAATCAGGAAGTTTTGCCAAATAATGTCTTTCAATTTTATTAAAAAGTGATAGTTCTACTTTCTTTGGGTCAACCAATACAAACTTAATTTGTGATGGGTGCTTTATATACAATAAGGATGCCAAGACTACATTCAGTCCAACTGATTTCCCTTGCCCAGTTGCACCCGCCATAAGCAGGTGAGGCATTTTTGCTAAATCCACTACATAGGTTTCGTTAGATATGGTTTTCCCAAAAGCAATTGGTAATTCCATTTTACTATTCTGAAACTTTTCAGAGGATAGCACATCAAACATGGAGACTATATTCTTGTTTTTATTAGGCACTTCAATACCAATGGTTCCTCTTCCAGGAATTGGGGCTATAATTCTAATTCCTTCTGCTGCCAAGCTAAGGGCTATATCATCTTCTAGGTTTTTAATTTTCGAAATTCTAATTCCTGCTTCTGGCACAATTTCATAAAGAGTGATAGTTGGCCCAATGGTGGCTTTTATAGAGTCAATGCCTATGCTATAATTTCCAAGCGTTTCCACAATTCTTCCCTTATTTGCTTCCAACTCCTCTTTGTCTATTTTTATTTCACTTTCTCCATAGTCTTTCAGTAAACCAATTTCCGGCATCTTATATTCAGATAGTTCCAAAGTAGGATCGTAATCTCCCAATTCTTTCAATTTATCTTTTATTTCTTTCTCTGATAGGGTTTCTTCTTTTTCACACTCGGCTACTTCAATATCCAAATCATCAGTTTTCTTTTCTGGTTTTTTCTCAGTAATTAAGTCGGCTTCACTTGGGGTTTCTATCTCTTCCACAACTTTTACTTTTGGTGGAGTATCAATAATATTTTCCTCCTTTTTTTCTACTTTTTTTTCTTGCGCTTTTGGGGTTGGTTTTAGTTTTGAGAGAAAATCTTTCACAAATGTGAGATTTATTTTAATTGCTGGAAACCAAATTACAATAAGTGCAACAAAAAGTAATAACTTTGTACCTATTGCTCCTAACATTGCATTGAGCCATTCGTTACAAAAATGACCAACACTGCCACCTAAAATCGGATATTCTTCCTTTATAAAGAAATGCCCAAAAAATAATGAGAGCCAAATCATTGCTGTTAGCCCATGCTTTATTGATTTTCTAACAGGAAGTGTATTAATTTTTATCAGTTTTAATCCAATAATAAAAAGTAAGCAAACTACTATGAATGAAGAAATTCCAAATCCTTGAGAAATAAACCAATGAGAGATTAGGGCTCCTAAGTTTCCTAAACTGTTCTCCGCCAAAGCTTCAGAAGCAGTTATTATTTCACAAAGATTTTTTCCAGAAACGATACTATAATCTGCTTTCCAAGTAAAAAGAAAGGAAATAAAAGCAATTAGGAGATAAGCAGTAGCCAATAAAAAGAGGTACCCCACTTTTTTATGATTCTTTTCGTTTTTAAAAGGGGCAGTAATTTTAGAGAATCTGAAACTGCTTTTCTTTTTTGATTTTTTCAATCGTACATTCATAGAACTTCAAAAATACAAATACTGAGATGTATTGTACTGATAATACAACTATTATATGAGCAATAAATTGTTAATAATTATACCTTAATATCCTATTATGAATTTTAGTAAAAAGCAGAATTAAAAAATTAAATTTGCAAACAGAAATGATTCATCTGAAAATAAATAATGAAACGGCTTTTTTATCAATGGTAATTGTCGGAATAGTAAAGGATTTTGGTGGTGTGCCAACACTTTCCAAATGCATTGACCCTAAATCAAGAGCACATATATTGACAGGAACTTATCCTATTGAAGAAGATATTAGAAGAGAGATGGATGCATTTATTGCTGTTTTTGAAAAGTATGGTATTAAAGTATATAGACCAAAAAATATCAAAGGATTGAATCAGATTTTCATGCGTGATATTACTTTTGTGGTAGATGATAAATTGGTAATTTCAAATACTATTGAAGAGAGAAAAAAAGAAATTAATGCTGTGGCTGATGTGTTGTGTCAAATTCCTAAAAAGGATATTATAAAAATGCCACTGATTGCAAGGGTTGAAGGTGGTGATGTAATGCCATGGAATGACTATGTATTTGTTGGGTATTCTGAAAAAAAAGATTTTGAAAAATATACAGTTGCCAGAACCAACAAAGCAGGAGTTGAATTTTTAACTGAAACTTTTCCTACTAAAAAAGTAAAAGGTTTCGAACTCAATAAATCGGATGATGACCCAAGAGAAAATGCCTTGCACTTGGACTGTTGTTTTCAGCCGATAGGAAAAAATATCGCTATTATGTACAAGGATGGTTTTAAGCATTCAGCAGATGTTGAGTTTTTAGTGAATTATTTTGGTAATGAAAACATAATTAAAGTAAGCAAAGAAGAAATGTACAATATGAACTGTAATGTATTTTCAATTTCAGAAAGCGTTATTATTTCAGAAAAAGGATTTACAAGGTTAAATACAGAGCTAAGGAAAAGAGGATTTACAGTAGAGGAAGTTCCTTATGCTGAAATAGCAAAAATGGAAGGGCTTTTAAGATGTTCAACAATGCCGTTAATTAGAGGTTAGATTTGAGATAATAGATATTAGATAGATGAAACAGATTACAAATACAATAATGATGATAAAGCCAGTGGGTTTTAGGTACAATGAACAAACGGCTGTCAATAATTATTACCAAAAGGTATTGGCTAATTTAACTGCTGAGCAAACGCAAGAAAATGCCTTAAGTGAGTTCAATGCATTTGTAGATAAATTAAGAAATGCAGGAGTAAATGTTGTAGTGGTTGAGGATACAGAATATCCTGATACCCCTGATTCAATATTTCCTAACAATTGGGTTTCTTTTCATGAAAATGGAATTGTAGGGCTTTACCCTATGTATGCAGAAAACAGAAGGGATGAAAGACGAGAAGATATTTTTGATACTTTGGTGGATGAGCATGGTTTTTCTATTGAAGAAATAAAAGATTTTACAGAATCTGAGGAACATGATAAATTTTTGGAAGGAACAGGAAGTGTGGTGCTTGATAGAGAGAATAAGATTTGTTATGCGGCTATTTCTATCCGTACGGATGAGATTGCTGTGATGCAATTCTGTGGGGAGTTTGGTTACCGACCAGTTTGCTTTACCGCCAACCAGGATGTTGATGGGGAGCGTATGGCAATTTACCATACTAATGTTATGATGTGTGTAGCGGATACTTTTGCGGTTATCTGCTTGGATACCATTGATGATGAGATGGAAAGAAAAAATGTAGCAGAAAACTTGAAAGAAACAGCAAAGGAAATTATTGAAATAACAGAAGAACAGAACCAAAGGTTTGCAGGAAATATGTTGCAAGTAATGGGCGATAAACCTTACCTTGTGATGTCCAACTCGGCTTATAGTAGTTTAACGGATGAACAAAAAACGGTTATTGAAAAACATTGTTCTATTTTATACAGTTCACTAGATACTATTGAAGCCTGTGGTGGAGGAAGTGCAAGATGTATGATGGCAGAAATATTTTTACCAAAACAAAAATAATGATAGAAGAAATTTTAAAACTGGAAATAGAAAAATGTTTAGCGGAATCGTACTTGGCAACTGACCAGAGTATTCAATTTCAAAAAACCAGAAAGGATTTTGAGGGAGATATTACCTTGGTCGTATTTCCATTGTTGAGGGTTTCCAAAAAGGGGCCAGAACAAACTGCTGATGAGATAGGGAGTTATTTAAAAGAAAACGTTGCTGAGGTTATAAATTTCAATGTGGTAAAAGGTTTCTTAAATCTTGAGATTGCTAAAAGATTCTGGTTTAATCAGTTTTTTAATATTTACAATATTGCTGATTATGGTTTGGCAATAATTGATGATAATGCTCCTACTTATTTAGTGGAGTACTCATCACCTAATACCAATAAACCAATTCACTTGGGGCATTTACGAAATAATTTTTTGGGCTATTCTGTTGCTGAGATAATAAAGGCAAGTGGTAAGAACGTAAAGAAAGTACAGGTTATTAATGACAGAGGAATACATATTTGTAAATCTATGGTGGCTTGGCTGGAATTTGGAAATAATGAAACACCTGAATCTTCTGGAAAGAAAGGGGATCATTTGGTTGGAAAATATTATATAGAATTTGATAAGCACTACAAAAAAGAGATTGCCGATTTGGTTGATTCTGGAATAGAAATAAAGCAAGCTGAAAAAGAAGCTCCTATCCTGATAAAAGCAAAAGAGATGCTCTTAAAGTGGGAAGCAAAAGATGTTGAAGTAAGAGCACTCTGGAAAAAAATGAACAAATGGGTATTTGATGGGTTTGCTACTACTTATAAAAGATTAGGTGTAAACTTTGATAAAAATTATTATGAAAGTGATACTTATCTTTTAGGGAAGAAAGTTGTAAAGATTGGTCTTGAAAAAGGAGTTTTTTATAAAAAAGAAGACGGTTCGGTATGGATAGATTTATCAGATGAAGGATTAGATGAGAAAATTATTTTGCGTTCGGATGGTACCGCTGTTTATATGACACAAGATATTGGTACAGCTATACAAAGATATGAGGATTTTGGTTTTTCTCATATGGCATATATAGTTGCTAATGAGCAAGATTATCATTTTAAGGTATTGTTCTTAATATTAGATAAGTTGGGATATGAGTGGGCAAAAACCTGTTATCACTTATCCTATGGGATGGTAGATTTACCTTCTGGAAGAATGAAATCTCGTGAAGGGACTGTAGTAGATGCAGATGATTTTATACAAGAAATGGTTGATACAGCCAAAAGCATAGCAAAGGAATTAGGAAAATTAGAGGGAACGACAGAGAAAGAGGCAAATGATTTGTATGAAATTATTGGCTTAGGAGCATTAAAATATTTTTTACTTAAAGTTGATCCTAAAAAACGTATGCTTTTTGACCCTAAAGAATCCATAGATTTTAATGGAAATACAGGACCATTTATCCAATACGCTTACGCTAGAATTCAATCTTTAAAAAGAAAGCATAAGGCTAAGGTGACAATACCAAAATCAGTTGATATAACAGATAAAGAACAAGAAATTATAAAGTTGTTAATGGAATTTCCATCCACTATACAAGAAGCAGCAGCTAATTATAGCCCTGCACTTGTTGCCAATTATGTTTATGACTTGGTGAAGGAGTACAATACTTACTACCAAAGCACTTCTATACTTACAGCTGAGAGTAATGATCTAATTAATTTTCGATTAGGACTATCAGTTAAGGTTGGGGACGTAATAAAAGTAGCTATGGGATTGTTAGGAGTTGGTGTCCCTGATAGGATGTGAGGAAAGTGATTATTTTAAGATCTAATTTTTAATGTTTTTTTCATACAATTTTATCCAATGAGAAACTTACTTTATTTGTTTTGTCTAATTCTTTCATCTTGTTTATCAGATGATAATTTAATTTTAGTTAAGAATTCTGGTACTGCACAAGGAAGTTTTTATCACATCCAGTATTTATCAGATGGTGGTGTGAATTACAAATCTCAGACAGATAGTATTTTCAGAGAAATAGATAGTTCTCTCTCTATTTACAAGGAATATTCACTTATTAGCAAGTTGAATAATGGGCAGAATTTGAAAACCGATTTACTTTTTAATGAGGTGTTTTTAGCGGCAGAAAAAGTGTACTTAGAGAGTGAAGGACATTTTGATTGTTCGATTTCTCCACTTGTGAAAGCCTGGGGTTTTTATAAAGATACATTGGGCGATTCCATTGTTATTGATTCAGTAAAGTTTCGTAATATTTTACCTTTTATTGGCTTTGATAAAATTAAGTTGATAAAAGATTCTCTAATTCTACCAAAAGGGATGAGGTTGGACTTCAATGCCATTGCTCAAGGATATACAGTAGATGTGATAGCACAATTTTTGCAAGAAAAAGGGAATAGTAATTATTTGATTGAAGTAGGTGGCGAGCTTTTGGCGAAAGGTAAAAATGCAGACGGAAACACTTGGAGAGTGGGGGTGGATAAGCCATCAGAAAATATAGATAAAAATGAACGTTTTCAGTTTATCTTGAATTTAGAGAATAAGGCATTAGCAACTTCTGGGAATTACCGTAGATTTTATGAAAAGGATGGGTTTAAATATGCACACACAATCAATCCTTTTAGCGGATTTCCAGCACAAAATAAGTTGCTGAGTGTTACGGTTATTCATGAAAGTTGCATGTTGGCTGATGCTTATGCTACTGCATTTATGGTAATGGGCACAAAGAAAAGTAAGCGATTTGTAAAATCTCATCCTGAAGTTGAAACCTACCTTGTTTACACTAATAAAAATGGAGAGTGGAATACTTTTATTAGTCCAGGAATGAAAAATAGGATTATAAATTAATCTTCCGATTTGCAAGCCTCATCAGGCATTGCTCCACAAAGACCACATGGCTCTCCTTCTTTGTTTGTTATTGGGTTTTGACTTGCACAAGTTCCAGCAAATTTTCCATTTTTCTTAATTAATATTTTAATAGCAATTCCAGCAAAAGCCAGTGTAATCATCCCTATTGTTATCAAAAATATCTTCATAATTGCAAAACTACATAAAAAAAAGGGCTACCTTATGAGTAGCCCTTTAAATTATTTTTTGAATTTCTTATTCTATTGATATTTTTTTATCAACTGTTCCATCATCATAGATATAAAATAGTGTTGTGTTTCTTCTGAAGGGTGTTTCTTGACCTAACATATCAGTTATCTTTACTAATTTATTTTCAGTGATTTGTCTTGTTGATTTATCATCAATACCAGTAGTAGAAAAACTACGTATATTGATATCATCTATATACAAATTATTTCCACCTGCACAAACTCCTTTAAAAGCAATCATTACCTCAGCATTCCCATCATAAGCGCTTAAGTCTACTGTGTCAGTTGCCCAATCATTAGCTGTTGGGTAGAAATTCCCAGCTGATATAGCTACAGGATTTGTAGTAGCAAGTGCAGTACCCATAAGCTGTTTTTCTAGATTCCATGTAGCACCACAATCTGTAGAAACTAAGACTTGCAATCTATTGTTGTCAAAACCAGCAGATTGAGCATGTGCATAGGAGTATGAAATCCCATTTCCTGTTGATGCAGAAAAATCAATTTTTGCAAAAACTAGATCAGCATAGTTACCACCTGTCATTTGAGCAAATTGCCATCTAAAAGAGTTATGGCTATTACCAAAACCACCAGCATTTGGTCCTGGCCATGTTGCATCAATAATAAATACTCTATGCCCTTGAGGATTTAGAAGTAAAGCATTATTTGGCGCTGGTGTTTGATTAGCATAGCCTTCAAATCCTTCCGTATGAGAAGTTGCAAATGCAGTAGGAGAAATAGTGTTAAAGCTTCCAGAACTTACTATATTATTGTTGGGCACATTATCAATAAATGAAGTGCCTGCCATTGTTCCAGAACTGTATGAAATAGTGTTTTCACCAGAAGGAACAGTTATAGTAGGGAATGTAATTGTAGTATTTGCTCCTGCAGCTAAAGCAGTGTACACAGTTTGGCTTACAGGATTATTCTGATTAAGCGTGTAACTTACTTCAAAAGTATCTACAGCTATTGCACTATTATTAGTTACTGTAATCTCAGGAGTAATACTATTATCACATAATGAGGTTGGCATTGTCATATTAGTAGTTGCACTTAAATCAATTAAGTTTACCCCAGGAGGTACGATATGTGTCATATTTGCCATATTACCACTTAAAATCTCTTGATTTCCTTCAGAAACAAAAACAGCAACCTCTAAATTAAACAAATCGTATGCTACCCCATTTAAATCTGCAGGAATAGTATAGGAATAAGTATTCTGAAATAATGATGTTGTTGTAGTTGAGGTAATATCATCTCCCCATTGTCCTGTAAGAAGATGTCTAAACATATGTTGATGATTGTAATTGCCATTTCCTAATACTGCAGTAGGGTTAGCTGATGCTCCAGCTTGTGGTCCTTCAATATTATTTTGCAATAAAACAACATTTATTTTGTTAGTTCCACTTGTGCTACTACTCGTGTAATAAGCTTCAACATCCACAGTCAGAATTCTTGTGCTAATATTTAAAGATGCCTCTGCAGCAACATTTACACATGATGGCTGTGCAAGTATTTGACTTCCAGCAGATGCCCAATCCCCTCTACTCATTGCTGTTCCGCCTCCTTGAGTCATAGTGAATTGGTGTCTGTTTATTGTTCCTGCAGGATAGCCTGTAACACTAGCTTGGCCATCAATTGCGGCACCAAAAGGTGCTCTAAAATCAGGTTCTCCAGCGCTTGGGACAGCAAATGATCCTGCATGAATATTAATAAGTACAACATCACCAGGATTGGCATCATGTAATTGCTGTCCTTTAAGGTGTCCATCAGGACAAAACCCACAATGTATTCCTGTAAACTCTTCCAAAACAACATTTTTGTTTTCTGGGGTGGTACTTACAAGATTTTGCCCCATCAATATTGTTGATAGCCCTAAACCTAATATAGTAAGTAATTTCTTCTTCATAATAAATAGTTTTAAATTTTAATAGACTACAAACTTAATAAAAAACTATTAATAAAAAAGCTATTGTATTATGTTTGCACTTTAATCAATAGAAAAATGGAGAATAAAACAAAAGCATTTGCTCGTTTGCTCACAATAATGGATGAGTTAAGAGAGCAGTGTCCTTGGGATAAAAAGCAAACATATGAGAGTCTACGTTACCTAACTATAGAAGAAATGTACGAACTTTCTGATGCGATTTTAGAAAGAGATATAGATGAAATAAAAAAGGAGTTAGGAGATTTACTACTTCATATTGTATTTTATTCTCGTATTGCTTCTGAAACAAATGATTTCGATATTTCAGATGTTATAAATAATGTTTGCGACAAATTAGTACACAGACATCCTCATATTTATGGTGATGTTGAAGTTGTTGATGAAATTGAAGTGAAGAAAAATTGGGAAAAATTAAAATTAAAGGAAGGTAAAGAATCAGTTCTAGATGGAGTACCTAAATCATTGCCAGCTATTGTAAAATCATTTAGAATCCAGGAGAAAGTAAGAGGAATTGGTTTTGATTGGGACAATAAATCACAAGTATGGGACAAAATATTGGAAGAACTTGAGGAACTAAAAGTGGAGGCTGAAAAAGGTGATAGTGATAGGATGGAATCAGAATTTGGTGATGTGTTATTTGCACTAACAAATTATTCCAGATTTATTAATGTAAACCCAGAAGATGCTCTAGAGAGAACTAACAAAAGATTCATAAAAAGATTTCAAATAATGGAAAAGAAATTAAAAAAAGAAGAAAAAGATTTGTCAGAAATGAATCTGGAGGAAATGGAAAAATATTGGCAGTGGGCAAAAAATGAATACTTGAACACATAAGAATGAAAATAAATTTTTATCGTCTAGCAAGAAATATTCGTATTTTTACAAAAAATTAAAAAATGAGAAAACCATTTTTATTCATTATACTTTTTGCTCTTTCTTTCACATCATTTTCTCAGGATGTTTTTGATATAGGAATCAGAAAAATTGAGATATTTTTTTCAGAAACGAATTGGGATGACACACTAGATGTGTATTATGCAAATGATATTGGTCAAAGACTCATAGCTGATTCAGTTATTATTGATGGTGAAGTAGATCAAGATGTAGGTGTGAAGTATAAGGGTAATAGTTCTTATAATGTAAATAACTCCAAAAATCCACTAAACATTAAATTAGACTATGTAAATAATGGACAATCTATTGATGGCTATAATGTGTTGAAGCTTTCCAATGGATTCCGGGACCCATCTTTTGTTCGGGAAGTGATGACTTATGAAATGGCAAGAGAATACATGCCTGCTTCAAAAGCCACTTATGCCAATGTATTTATTAATGGTATTTGGAATGGACTTTATACCTGTGTTCAATCGGTTGATGATGATTTTACAAATGAACATTTTTATGAAAGAAAAGGACCTTTCTTTAAAGCTGATAATACAGGAGTTCAAGTTCCTAATTGTTCTGCTGGACAAAATGGGATTTGGAAATATTTTACAGATACCAATTGTTTGCAGAAGGCTTATGAAATGCAATCCTCAAATGATTGGACTCAGTTAGGAAATTTTTTAGATACTATTAATAATCATTTTTCTGAAGTTGAGAAGGTGTTGGATGAAGATAGAACCCTTTGGATGATGGCTTTCTCTAACTTAACAATTACACTTGATGGACCAATAAATAATATCCCTCATAATTTTTATATGTTTAAAGACAATAATGATAATTTTTCACCAATTATTTGGGACTTAAATGGATCTTTTGGTACATTTAAAAATGGTTTAACTACTCCTGTTACTACTCAGGATTTGCAAGAATTGGATATTTTTCATGGAAGTACCAATAACCAAAATAAGATGTGTACTCAGATGTTTTCATCCGATCAGTATAAAAGAATGTATGTTGCGCATATGCGAACAATACTAAATGAGCAATTTGCTAATAACGATTATAGTACAAGAGCATTACAATTACAAACTATAATTGATTCATCTGTCAATGCTGACCCAAATGGGTTTTATTCACATGCAGAATTTATATCCAATATAAATTCTTCTGTTGGTACACAAAATAGTATTGTAGGAATTACAGAATTAATGGGGGCAAGAATTTCATATATTCAATCTCTTCCAGAGTTTACAGCAATACCTCCTACAATCGGTAATATTACTTCAAGTCCATCTAATCCAACACCTCATACTAGTGTAACTATTTCTGCCCAAGTTACAAATGCAACAGATGTATTTTTAGGCTATCGATTTAAATTTCATGATGCATTTACAAAAACCGCCATGGTTGATAATGGAACTGGTTTATATAGTGCTGCAATTGATGTAGATGCAAGAGATGTACAATACTATATTTATGCTGAGAATAATGATGCTGGTATTTTCTCTCCTGAAAGAGCGGAAAAAGAATTTCATCAGTTAGCGGTGGTTGATAATTTAGTAATCAATGAGATTATGGCCTCTAATATTAGCGCCATAGCTGATCAAAGTGGGGAATATGATGATTGGGTAGAACTTTACAATGGTAATAATTTCTCACTCAATTTAACTGGTTATTATCTTTCTGATTCTGAGAATGATTTGACAAAATGGTCTTTTCCTAATGTTAGTATTTCTCCGAATGATTATTTGATAATTTGGTGTGATACGGCTGGAAACACACAAGCAGGATTGCATACTACCTATCGTCTTTCTGCTGATCAAGAGGAGGTATATCTTACTGATCCAAATGGAACTATAATTGATGCAGTTCATTTTGTAAATATGCCAAATGATGTGGCTTATGCTAGAGTTCCAAATGGAACGGGAACTTTTATTCATCAAGGAGAAACTTATGAAGCAAATAATCAGAATATTTCTGGAATTACTAATATGAATATTAGTAGTAAAATGCGTGTTTATCCTAACCCTTCCAATAATAGAATTTATATTCTGGGAGCAGATGGTGATTTGAGCATTCATAACCTAATAGGGCAAGAGGTGTTTAGCGATTATGTAGATAATACTATTTCAGTCGATATTTCTAATTGGAATGCTGGAGTATATTTTATAAAATCAAATCAAAAAGTGATTAAAATTATAAAACAATAAATATGAAAAGAATAGTAATTTTATTAGTTATTGTAATCGGATTTACATCCTGTGAAAAAGAATCAGGAGAAGGAGGCACTTCAGTAATTGAAGGGAAAGCATATAAGATTCACACCTATCAAACAACTCAAGGACAAATTGACACATTATATTATCAGCTAGATGCGGGTAAGGATGTTTTTATTATTTATTCTGATGATGAAACAGCTATTTATGATGATGAATTTGAAACAGATTATAATGGAAGGTATCGTTTTGAGTTTTTACGAAAAGGAAAATATACCATTTATACTTATGCTGATAGTTCTGATATGAACACTACTTATGATTATCCTGTTTTTCACCATATTGAAATTAAATCGAACAACTCTACCAACAAGGTTGATGATTTTGTAATTGAAAAGAATCAATAAGTGAAGTCTATACTAAACCTTTCTGATTTCACACCTATCTCATTATCTGAAATGGGTGAAGTGAAACTAATGAATAGAACCGATACTAAATTTGTTTTTAGGGTAATTAATTTGGAGAAACTCTTAGAAAAGATGCAGGCATTCTATAAAGTTTTGGAAGTAAATGACGAAAGAATTCAAACATATAAATCTCTTTATTTTGATACAGAAGACAGAAAATTCTATATCGATCATCATAATAGCAGGGTAAACAGAAATAAGATTCGTTTTAGAGAATATGTAGGTAGTGGCCTTACTTTTCTGGAGATAAAACTTAAAAATAATAAAGGTAAGACCATTAAAAAAAGGATGAGAGCTGCAAAAATCTCTGAAAAGCTTTCCTCTGAACAAAAAGAATACATTGAAAAAATAATAGGTAAGAAACTAGAAGTTAGTGCAAAGCAATGGATTAATTTTAGCCGACTTACATTTGTGCATAAAACACAAAAGGAACGACTTACCATTGATATAAATTTATCGTTTGAAAATGAAAAAGAATCAGGAGATTTGAGAGATATTGTAATTGCTGAAGTAAAGCAAGAAAGAATGAGCAGAAAATCTGATTTTATGCGTATTGCAAAAGAAATGAGTATCTTGCCCATGCGTTTGAGTAAATATTGTATTTCAACAATGCAATTATGGCAAAATATAAAGCAAAACAGATTTAAGAAGAAACAACTTTTTATTAATAAATTAAAACAAGTATAATGGAATTATTACTGATCTTGCTGGATAGTTTAGAATTTTTAGGTACACCCGTTTGGGATTCTGAGGATTTTCTTAAGCTTCTTATAAAAGGAACTTTCAATTTAGGAGTTGTACTTTTAATTGTACGGTGTATTTATTATCCTATAACAAAGAATAAGGATTATCTTTTTACTTATTTACTAATAAGCTTAACTGTATTTTTACTTTGTTTTTTACTTGACAATGTAAAACTTCAATTAGGATTTGCTTTAGGGCTTTTTGCAATATTTGGTATTATTCGCTACCGAACTGATCCTATTGCTATCAAAGAGATGACTTATCTTTTCTTAGTAATTGGAATATCGGTAGTGAATGCATTAGCAAACAAAAAAATTAGTTATGCTGAGCTGGTTTTTGCCAATTTACTAATTGTATTTGTCACCTTTGGGATGGAGCGGCTTTGGCTTCTGAAACACGAAACCAGAAAGAATATTATTTACGAAAAAATTGAACTCATAAAACCAGAGAATAAAACGGAACTTCTTGCAGATCTAAAAGAAAGGACGGGTATTGATATCATCAGATATGAAATAAGAAGAATTGATTTTTTGCGTGATATAGCTAACATTCGTATTTTCTATTATGAGGACGACTCTAAATAAAATCTTTATACTTTTATTTTTACCTTTCTTTTCTATAGCTCAGGAAAATGATTTTCAAACGTGGACATCTGTTTCTGCCTCAAAGAAGTTAATTAAAAAAACAGATTTAATAGTAAAACAAGGAGCTCGTTTTAGAGAGAATTCTTCCGTAAAATCTAAACTTTTTACTGATATAAGAATTAAAAGAAAATACAACAAACATTTTAGTTTTGCTGTTGGTTATCGCTTCTCGAATGATTGGAATAAGAGATTTGTATTAGCTCAAAAAAATAGGTTCTACTCAGATGTTTATTATAAAGATAAACTCAAAAAAAGATTCTTGCTTGATCTAAGAGCGAGATGGCAAACTCAAGGGAATTTTGAAGGATATTCATCACTTTTTAGACAAAAATCGGTAGTAGCATACAATATTAGAAAAACAAAATTAGAACCATCATTTGCAATAGAATATTTCCTAAATATTGAAAGTATACTAGTAGATAAATTACGATATGCTTTTGGCATTTCTCATCCTATTACAAAAGATTTGGATGCTGAAATAGCATATAGAATTCAGCAAGAGTTTTATGCCAATAATCCTGAAACTTTGTTTATTTTTGAAGGAAAATTATCTTATGATTTTTAACATATTATGAAAGAAAAAAAAATAGAGATAACCTTTGTAAAAGCAAATTTTAACGAACTAGATATTTCAGAACAAGAACTAATTGAAAAAGCAAAAAATGCATATTCCAATGCTTACGCCCCTTATTCTGGTTTTTTGGTTGGGGCAAGTGTTTTGCTAGAAAATGGAGAGATTATTAATGGAAGTAATCAGGAAAATGTGGCTTATCCTTCGGGGCTATGTGCCGAAAGAGTAGCTCTGTTTTATGCTGGCGCAAAATATCCAGAAGTCGCTATTAAAACCATTGCTATTTCCGCAAAGTCCAAAACTTTTGAAATTGATGATGTGGTTAGCCCATGTGGGGCATGCCGTCAAGTAATGGCAGAATACCAGCAAAAACAAGGACAAAATATACGACTGCTTTTACATCCCACTAATGATGAAGTACTGATTGCAAATTCAGTGACAGACTTGCTCCCGTTTATGTTTAATTCTGAGAAGTTAAGAAAGTTTTAATCAAAATTAATTTTTTGTTATTCAATTTTCTATTTTTGTCTACATTACAATAGTTAGATGAAAATATCATATAATTGGCTTAATCAGTATTTACTTTTAAAACAATCTCCTAATGAGATAGCTCAGCTTTTAACCGATATTGGTTTAGAAGTAGAAGGTACTCAGGAGGTAGAAAGCATAAAAGGGGGCTTAAAAGGAGTTGTGATTGGAGAGGTTATAACTAAAGTGCAGCATCCTAATGCCGACAGATTAAGCCTAACAACTGTTGATGTTGGAGCAGATGACGATTTACAAATTGTTTGTGGTGCCCCCAATGTAGCTGTAGGCCAAAAAGTCCCAGTCGCCACTATTGGCACTTTGCTTTATGATGGTAACGAATCTTTTAAAATTAAAAAAGGAAAGATAAGAGGAGAAGTTTCAATGGGAATGATTTGTGCTGAGGATGAGTTGGGTTTAGGAAAAGGGCATAAGGGAATTATGGTATTGAATGCCAAAGCCAAAGTAGGAACTCCTGCTGGGAAGTATTTTAAATTGGAATCAGATATTGTTTTTGAAATTGGACTTACACCCAATCGTTCGGATGCTATGGGTCATATTGGGGTAGCTCGTGATTTGCTTACGGTACTCAATCATAAAGGAGAGAAACTAAATATGTGTCGCCCATCAGTAGAGAATTTTAAAATAGCTAATACCAGTAAAACTATTGCTGTTGAAGTGAAAAATACAGATTTATGTCTAAGGTATTCAGGAATAAGTATTAGCGGAGTAACAGTTGCTGATTCTCCTGATTGGTTGCAAAATAGATTAAAAGCGATTGGTTTAACACCCATCAATAATATTGTAGATGCTACTAATTATGTATTGCATGAAACAGGACAACCATTACACGCTTTTGATATTGCAAAAATTGAAGGAAATAAAATAGTTGTTACTACTTTAAAAAACAATACCAAGTTTATCGCTTTGGATAAAATAGAAAGGAAGCTTTCAGTTACTGATTTAATGATATGTAATGTAAAAAAACCAATGTGCATTGCGGGAGTATTTGGTGGTTTGCATGCTGGAGTTACTAAGAATACAAAGGACATCTTTTTGGAATCTGCTTATTTTAATCCGGTAAGTATTAGAAAAACAGCAAAAAGACATAACCTGAGTACGGATGCTTCTTTCCGTTTTGAAAGAGGTTGTGACCCAAATATAACTGTTTACGCTTTAAAGCGTGTAGTATTACTTATTACTGAAATAGCAGGAGGTAAAATCGCATCTGAAATTACAGATATCTATCCAAGTAAAATTGAGCATTTTAAGGTTGATTTGAATTATGCTAAAATGGATGCGCTTATTGGTGAAGTGATTGACAGGGGGGTAGTGAAGTCAATTCTTACTGATTTAGAAATTGAAATCACTAATACTACTAAGGATGGTTTAAGTTTATTGATTCCTCCTTTTCGTGCAGATGTACAAAGGGAAGTAGATGTAATTGAGGAAATTCTAAGAATTTATGGCTTTAATACGGTTGCAATGCCAACTAAATTAAATACTACAATTTCTTATTCTGATAGTGTAAACCCTGAGAATTTAAGAAACACTATTTCTGATTTATTATCTACAAATGGATTCAATGAGGTAATGAATAATTCCTTAACTAAAGGTGATTACACGGCTATTATTCCTGAATTAGATACATCACAAAATGTTGAGCTTCTCAACCCTTTCTCACAGGATGTAAATGTAATGCGTCAATCTTTAAAGTTTAGCGGATTAGAGAATATTGCTTACAATCAAAACAGAAAAAATACTGATGTTAAGTTTTATGAGTTCGGTAAAACATATCATAAAACAGAAGAAGGATATAAAGAGAATCAGCACTTGCAAATTTTAGTTAGCGGTAAAGTTGAATCTGAAAATTGGAATACTTCATCTGATAAAGCAGATTTTTATTTCATTAAAGAAAAAGTGGAGCATGTCCTCAGTAGATTGGGAGTTAAGAAGTTAAAATCAGAGGCAATTTGTACGCACGGTTTTGTTGATGGATTGATGTATAAGTTCAAAAAAAATAGATTAGTTTATTTTGGAAAACTAGATAAAAATCTTTGCAAAGCATTTAATGTTAAATCTGATGTTTATGCTGCTGATTTCAATTGGGATTTAGTTTTAGAACTAGCAGGATATACTAAAATAAAATACCAAGAAGTCTCAAGATTCCCAAAGGTAAGAAGGGACCTTTCTTTATTAGTTGATAAATCAGTTTCTTTTGACGAATTAAGTAAAATTGCCAAACAAGCAAATAATAAAATCTTAAAGACAGTTAATCTTTTTGATGTGTATGAAGGAGTGAAACTTCCTGAGGGTAAGAAATCTTATGCCTTATCATTCACAATGGCTGATGATAGTAAAACATTAACCGATAAATATGTGGATAAGGTAATGGATAAATTAATGAAGTCCTTTAAAGAGCAAGTAGGAGCAGAGGTAAGGTAAAATTTTTCATTTTGATTTGTATTGAGTAGTTGTTTAGTGATTAAAAACTATATTTGTATAATATAGTAAAGCTTAAAGAAATGTTTGAGAATTTATCAGAGAAACTAGATAAGGCGTTTAAAGTATTAAAAGGGCAAGGCAGTATTTCCGAAATTAATGTAGCCCAAACAATGAAAGAAATCCGTAAGGCACTTTTGTCTGCTGATGTGGATTTTAAAACTGCAAAATCTTTTACAGCTAAAGTAAAAGAAAAAGCAATGGGGCAAAAAGTGCTTACCGCTATTAATCCTGGTCATCTCTTAATCAAAATAATGCAAGATGAGCTAGCGAAATTGATGGGAAGCGAGCAGTCAGAAATTAATTTAAAAGGTTCGCCAACTATAATTCTAATATCTGGTTTGCAAGGAAGTGGTAAAACAACTTTTGCCGGAAAATTAGCATTATTATTGAAAAGTAAAAAAAACAAACGCCCCCTTTTAGTTGCTTGTGATGTGTACCGTCCTGCTGCAATTGATCAGATTGTTGTGTTGGCCGAGCAAGTTGGAGTAGAAGTTTTTCAAGACCGAGAAAGTAAAAATCCAGTTGAAATTTCCAGAAATGCAATAAAGCATGCTAAAGCCAATGGACATAATGTAGTAATAGTAGATACGGCAGGGCGATTAGCCGTGGATGAAAAAATGATGACTGAGATTGCTGCAATAAAATCAGCAACTAATCCTAATGAAACTTTGTTTGTGGTGGATTCGATGACAGGGCAAGATGCGGTGAATACTGCAAAAGTATTTAACGATAAACTAAATTATGATGGCGTAGTGCTTACTAAACTTGATGGGGACACTAGAGGAGGAGCGGCCTTAACTATTCGCTCGGTTGTAGATAAACCCATTAAATTTATTGGGACCTCTGAAAAAATGGATGGATTGGATGAATTCCATCCCGATAGAATGGCAAGTCGTATCTTAGGAATGGGAGATGTTATCTCTTTGGTAGAACGTGCACAACAACAATTTGATGAGGATGAAGCTAGGAAAGTGCAGAAGAAAATTGCTAAAGATCAATTTGATTTTGATGATTTTTTAAAACAAATTCAACAAGTAAAAAAGATGGGAAATATAAAGGATTTGGCGGGGATGATTCCTGGAATAGGGAAAGCTGTTAAGGATGTAGATATTGATGATGATGCTTTTAAAGGAATTGAATCTATTATCCACTCTATGACCAAGCAAGAACGTAAAAACCCTAAATTACTTAACGGTAGTAGAAAGAAAAGAATTGCTGATGGTAGCGGAACTTCAGTTGTTGATGTAAACCAATTGATTAAGCAATTCGGCCAAATGGGAAAAATGATGAAGATGATGCAAGGAGGTGGTGGAAAACAAATAATGCAAATGATGCAAGGAAAAGGCGGTATGCCTAAGATGTGATATTATAATTATGCAATTACTTGACGGAAAAAAAACAGCTAATGATATAAAAGAAGAAATCGCAATTGAGGTGACTACTCTAGTTACTAAAGGTGGTAAAAAACCGCATTTAGCTGCAATTTTAGTAGGATCTGATGGAGCAAGTGAAACCTATGTAAATGCTAAAGTAAAAGCTTGTGAAAGGGCAGGTATTGACTCTACTTTGATTCGTTTTGATAGTGATGTTTCAGAAGATGAATTACTTCTTGAAATTGAAAAAATCAATAATAATTCGGATATAGATGGCTTAATTGTACAGCTTCCATTGCCAAAGCATATTGATGAAATGAAGGTAACTGAAGAGATTTCTCCTAAGAAGGATGTAGATGGTTTTCATCCTTCTAATATTGGTAGAATGACCTTGAATTCGCCAACATTTTTACCAGCGACTCCTGCTGGAATTTTAGAACTATTGGAGAGACATAAAGTAGAAACTGTAGGGAAACATTGCGTAATTGTAGGCAGAAGTAATATTGTTGGTTTACCCATGAGTATTTTGATGGCACAAAAAAGTTATCCCGGAAATTGCACGGTAACTTTAACTCATAGTAGGACTCAAAATCTGAAAGAAATTACAGAAACTGCTGACATCTTAATAGTAGCCTTAGGTAAAGCTGAATTTGTTACATCAGATATGGTAAAGAATGGTGTTTGTATTATTGATGTAGGTATTACAAGAGTAAAGTCCGATAAAACAAAAAGTGGCTGGAAACTTTTGGGTGATGTCGCTTTTGAATCAGTGAAAGATAAATGCTCTTTTATTACTCCCGTTCCTGGTGGTGTTGGTCCCATGACCATTGCTATGCTTCTTAAAAATACGCTCATTGCTGCAAAAAGTAAAACCTAAATTTTATGAATGTTGCAGAGGATTTTCTAATAGAAGCAGGAACACTTTTACCTTTAATGGAAGCCTTTTATAGCATTCAGGGGGAGGGTTTTCATACAGGAAAATCTGCTTATTTTTTACGAATTGGCGGTTGTGATGTGGGTTGTCATTGGTGTGATGTAAAGGAAAGTTGGGATGCCAATTTGCATCCGCTTACTAAAGCAGAGGATATTGTAAAACAGATTGATGAAACAAAAATAAATACGGTAGTAATTACAGGAGGAGAGCCATTGATGTGGAATATGAATTTTTTAACAAAATCCTTAAAAAAGAAAGGATTGCAAGTGCATTTGGAAACTTCTGGGACTTATCCAATGAATGGAAGTTTTGATTGGATTTGTCTTTCGCCAAAAAAGAATCAGAAACCCCTTGATGAAATAAAACCATTGGCAAATGAGTTAAAGATAATTGTGCAAAACAAACACGATTTGAAATGGGCTGAGCAGCAGAAACAATTTGTTTCTCCCTCTTGCAAATTGTATCTGCAGCCCGAATGGGGCAAAAGAGATGAAGTGCTGCCTCTGATTACAGATTTTGTTATGGAAAATATAGATTGGCAGGTTTCCTTGCAAAGCCATAAATACATGAATCTTCCGTAAAATGAGAAACATACTTTTCCTATTACTAATAATCCCAACTCTTGTTTTCTCTCAGAAAAAGGATTATAACTCTTACGATAAAGCCGTCTCTTATTTCAATAAAGGAGATATAGAGAAAGCTAAAAAAAGCATTGGAAAGTGTATCCAGAAGAATGTAGATTGGGAAAAACCTTATCAATTACTTGGTAAAATTTATGAAGAAGAAGGGGATATTGAATTAGCAGTTGCGAATTATTATAGAGGTTTTGAGAAGGATAATCCTATCGACCAATTATGGTGGCAGAAAATAGGCGGTTTATATTTTGAAAATGGTTTGTACTCTAATGCTATGTATCATTTTAAGAGATTTGTAGCTTTCCAAAGTAAAGAAGCCGCCTTTTACAAAAAGGCGATGAAACATATTCAGGATTGTATGTTTGCTATTGGAGCAATAAGTAATCCTGTGGACTTCAACCCAAAAAATATTGGTAAGAATATCAACTCTGAAATGGCAGAATATTTGCCTTTTATCTCGGCTGATGGCAAGCAATTTGTGATAACAAGAAAAGTAAAAGGAGAAATGGATTTGCAAGAAGATTTCTTTTATTCCCAGAAGGATGAGGAAAACAATTGGCAAAAAGTAAAAAGTATGAACAGCATCAATACCCCCTTTAATGAGGGTGCAATTTCTATCTCGTCTGATGGAAGGTTTTTGGTTTTTACCGCATGCAATAGGGATGATAGTAAAGGAAGTTGTGATTTGTATCTCCAGCTTTCCGAAAAAGAGAAAGCTTTTAATATGGAAAGCGTGAATAGTAAAAATTGGGATACTCAAGGTTGTTTTTCTCCCGATGGGAAGTATTTGTATTTTGTAAGCAATCGCATGGGAGGTTTTGGCGGAAAGGACATTTGGATTTCTGAGATAAGCGAAAATGGTTTTGGAAGACCTTTTAATGCTGGCTCAACAATCAATACGCAATACAATGAAATGTCTCCTTTTTTGCATGCTGACAATCTTACACTTTACTTTGCTTCTGATGGGCATATTGGTCTGGGTGATTTTGATTTGTTTGTAAGCAGAAGAATAGATGTAGAGCAAAAATGGAGCATGCCAGAAAATATGGGTTATCCAATAAATACACATAAAGTAGAAAATTCGTTGATCGTTGCAACTGATGGAAAAACAGCTTATTATGCATCCGATAAAAGCGGATACGGATTGGAAGATATTTTTTGGTTTGACTTGCCAAAAGAAAAACAAGCCACTAAAATTTCCGATTTAGAATTAGAAATAATCACTCAAAAACAAGGAGAAGAGGTCATCCTAAGAAATGTGCAGTTTGCAAACAATTCCTATGATCTGGATGAAATATCTTTTACGGAACTTAATACTCTTATTGATTACTTAAATAAAAATCCGAAAATTAAAATAGTAATAGAGGGACATACCGATAATGTAGGGAAAGCAAAAGAAAATCAGATTCTATCAAAAAATAGAGCTATTGCGGTATATAATTACCTTACACAAAACAACATTGCTGAAAATAGATTAAGCTATAAAGGCTATGGGGAAAGCAAACCTCTTGCGCCAAACGAATCAGAAAATGGAAGAAGAATAAATAGAAGAACTTCTTTTAAGATTATTCATTAAAAATATCAGCTTTCTTTTTTGGTTGTTCAGTACCTCTCCACAAGAACCCCTTTAAGAGTTTGTCTTTTTCCTCAATTTTATCCATGGGGTGCATAATGGCGGCTGGTTTAGTATGGAAGTTAATGCCATCCAATTCATTTTCCTTAAAAAATAGTGTAATATCAGAGCAGTCAGTTGTGTTAATACCAATATTTTTTTTATTGTTGTTTTGTGCTAAGAAGATGGTTTGCCCATTTCCAATAACCACTATCTTGTGTAATTTATTTTTCTTAAAAAATCCAGTCATTATTTTTCCTTTTATCTGGTTGTAATGCAGGGGATCTTCTTTAGAAATTATCATTGGGTTTTGCTGTAAAAACATTCTTTTTATTTTTCCGCGACTTACCAAAAGGAGAATGCTATCGGCAGTAATTTGAAACTTATCGCTCCAAATTATGGGGTTTCTAAAGAGTTCAATGGTAGAGTCCTGCAGATTATAGGAAAGAGAATCACATTTGGCTTGCATATCGGTTTTGTAGCACTTTACATTATTATAGGCAGTTATCTCTCTTTTGTTTTCTGTTTTTGTGCTTTTTAAGGTATCGGCATGCACAAAGAGGGTGTCTTGTTCAGTTATTAAATTCAAAAGGGTATTTTTGGTAACTATGGCATTTCCTGTTTCTTCAAAATACTTACCCAAATCACCACTAATAAATAAATTATTAACTGTATCAATTAGGTTGATATTACGGATGGCTTTCCCGTAACCATTATTTCTATCATAATAAATACTATCTCCTTTTAAAATAAAATCCTGATGTGTGATACTTGCATTTTTCTGAAACTGAGAAATATTACTTTCTGTATTGCACCAGCCATTTTCACAATAAATTATATTCTCCTCTGATGTGATGGTTGTCGGCCCTTGAAAGAAACTAACTTTCGTTTTAGAGTTGTACAACATTGTATCGGTTCTCATGATATAATCTTTGTTAATCACCTCTACATTCCCCTTAAAATAAAACAAATGGAGATTGGAATGATAACTTCCTTTGTCTGAAACTAAATTGTTATTCCCATCTTTTATTTCTCCTTTTGTTGGATAACTAGCTATGTCTTTCGCTAAATCATAATAGATTTGCTCAGTAGTAAGTTGCATGTGTTTGTCTACCAATTTTACATTATACTTAATAATAGCTTGACTAATATTTCCATCATAAATAAGTTGTTTCCCATATAATTTAAGGGTGTCCCCTTGATTTATTTTGATATGCCCAAAGGCATCCATTCTATTGTTTTTATACTGATAAGCACTATCGCATTGCATTATTGCTCCTTCATGTTTGAAAGATACATTCCCAATTAATTTTCCGTAATCTGGATGTTTGTTGTTATTGAAAATAAAATCATCCGCATGAATAATCTCAATTTGCTTTTGTGCATTAGTTATGAAAAAACTGCACAAAAAGAGTGGCAGTATAAAAAGGATTTTTTTCAACTATTTGAAAAAAGTTTGTTTTCTGTCAGGTCCCACCGATACAATAGTAATTGGCGTTTCTAATTCCCTCTCCAAATAAGAGATGTAATCATGGAGAGCTTGTGGAGCATCTTCCAGTTTTTCCAAATTCATCAAATCTTCTTTCCATCCTTCCAATTCCTGAAAAACAGGTGTTAGTCCATCATTGGATTCAAATGGAAAATAGTCAATTTTCTGTCCATTAAAATTATAATGGGTACAAACTTTTATCTTATCAATCCCAGAAAGTACATCTCCCTTCATCATCATGAGTTTAGTAACGCCATTTATATTAATTGCGTATTTAAGAGCCGGTAAATCTATCCAACCACACCTTCTTGCTCGGCCTGTTGTAGCGCCAAATTCATTTCCCACTTTTCCCATATGTGCCCCCGCTTCATCAAAAAGTTCGGTAGGGAAAGGGCCACTTCCAACTCTTGTGCAGTATGCCTTGAAAATTCCGAAAACATCCTCCATTTTATTTGGAGCAATTCCCAAACCAGTGCAAGCGCCAGCCGCTATAGTATTGGAAGAAGTAACAAAGGGATAAGATCCAAAATCGATATCTAATAAGGTGCCTTGCGCTCCTTCTGCCAAAATATTTTTTCCTTCTTTTATGGCATTATGCAAATAGTGTTCACTCTCAATATGCTCAAATTTTCTGATTGTATCCAAAGATGCAAACCATTTTGATTCTAGCTCACTTAAATCATATTCAAAATCGTAAAAGTTAAGAATTTGGATGTGCTTGTGTTTTAGCTTTTCGTATCTTTCTTTAAAATTACTTACCGAAATATCTCCAACTCTAAGTCCGTTTCTTCCAGTTTTATCCATATAAGTCGGTCCTATTCCTTTAAGAGTAGATCCAATTTTATTTTTTCCTTTTGCCTTCTCACTTGCAGCATCCAAAAGCTTATGGGTTGGCAAAATTAGATGTGCTCTTTTCGATATAAAAAGCTCAGACATTTCTACATTCAATTTATCGATCTCCTTTATTTCGTTTTCAAAAATAATGGGGTCAATCACTACTCCATTTCCGATAATGTTTATTGTTCCTTTATGAAAAATACCTGAAGGGATAGTGTGTAATACATGTTTTATTCCATCAAATTCTAGGGTGTGTCCTGCATTTGGCCCCCCTTGAAAGCGTGCGATAATATCATAATTTGTAGTGAGTACATCTACAATTTTTCCTTTTCCTTCATCTCCCCATTGTAGTCCTAAAAGAACATCTACTGCCATAATTATTTTTTGTTTTTTTGTTTCTCTTGACACTTTTGGCAAATGCCATAAAAGTTAAGTGCGTGTCGATTAATTTTAAAATGTAAATTTTCTTCAATAAAATTCTTTATTTCCTGAATTCTTGGATCGCAAAATTCTAAAACTTCTTGGCAAGAGTTGCACACCAAATGATCGTGCTGTTTATTATGAAAGGATTTTTCGTATTGAGCCTGTGCTTTTCCGAATTGGTGCCTTCTGATTAAACGGGAAGCTATTAATAAATCAAGTGTATTATACAGAGTGGCACGACTTACCCTATAATTTTTATTTTTCATTTGAATATACATTGATTCAATATCAAAATGACCTTCATGAGCGTAAATTTCATTTAGGATAGCGTATCGTTCAGGGGTTTTTCTGTGCTTGTTTTCCATCAAATATTCAGTGAATATCTGAGAAACAATATCTATGGTTTTTTCTTTTGGCATTTTCAAAATGAAAGTTCCAAAAATAATAAATTTATAACGCTTTGCATTAAAAAATTAGTCAAGTTTATAACTTCTTTCAATAGTCTGCAACCCATCAATGTTCTTCAATTTTTTTATTAAAGAATTAAGGAAACTAACATTGTGAATCTTCAAAGTAATTTTGCCCTCAAACAGCCCATCATTACTTTTTATATTTACCGCTTTCATATTCACATTCATTTGGGATGAAATCACTTTTGTAACATTATTCATCAGTCCAATTCTATCAATTCCCTTGATAGTAAGGTAGGCAGTAAAGTTTATGCTATCCTTACTTACCCACCTTGCAATAAGGAGGCGGTAATCATAGTTGGAACGCATCTCAATGGCATTAGGGCAAGTTGCTCGGTGTACTTTTACACCTTCTTCCACAGTAGTAAAACCAAATATTTCATCTCCAGGAATTGGATTGCAACATTTGGATAATATATAATTAAAAACCTCATCATTTTCTCCGAAAACAATAATTTTATCTTCTTGCTGTATTGTTTTTGATTTCGGGCTCCTTTTTATCTTATTTTTAATAGAAGTATACCAGCCAATAGTTCTAGATCTTGCAAAATCTATTAACTCATTATTACTTATAACTCCTGTTCCAATTCTATAAAACAGTTCTAAGCTATCACCAATCTGGAAATATCTAACCAATTCTGTTTCTACTTTTTCATCCAATTTTATTTTCAGCTGTTTTAGTTTTCTTTCTAACTTTTCCCTTCCTTCTTTTCCAATTAACTTTTTGTCTTCTTTAAGGGAAGTTTTTATTTTAGATTTTGCTCTTGCGGTAACTACAAATTGTAACCAACCTTTTTTAGGAATTTGTTTTTTGGAAGTAATCACTTCTACTTGATCGCCACTTTTTAGTACATGACTTAGTGGTACCAATTTTCCATTTACTTTCACACCCAAACAAGTTCTACCTACTTCAGTATGAATCTCAAATGCAAAATCAAGTGCGGTAGCACTCTTAGGTAATGTTTTTAAATCGCCAGCAGGGGTGAAAACATAAATTTCACCAGAGAAAAGATTGAGTTTAAAATCGTCAATAAAATCAACTGCATTCGATTCTGGATTTTCCAATAAATCTCTTATTTTGTTTATCCAACCATCTAAACTACTATCCTTTGCATTTGTATCATTATTCTTATATTTCCAATGTGCAGCATATCCTTGCTCGGCAATCTCATCCATTCTTTTGCTTCTTATCTGCACTTCCACCCATTTTCCATCATGTCCCATTACGGTAGTATGTAAGGATTCATAGCCATTGGTTTTTGGGGTTGATATCCAGTCTCTCAATCGGTCAGGGTTTGGTTTATAATAATCTGAAACTACTGAATAAACTTTCCAACAATCGGCTTTCTCTTTTTCTGGCTTGGAGTCAATTATAATACGTATGGCAAACAAATCGAAAACTTCATCAAACTTTAAATGTTGCTGTTTCATTTTATTGCGGATAGAAAAAATGGACTTTGGCCGTCCCTTTATACTGCACTTTATTTTTTCTTCTTTTAAAGTCTCCTTAATGGGCTGGGTAAACTTATTAATGTATTTTGTTCTTTCTTTTTTAGTCTCATTTAAGTTTAAGGAGATGGCTTTATAAACTTCAGATTTTGTAAATTTTAATCCTAAATCTTCTAGCTCTGTTTTAATGGAATAAAGCCCTAATCGATGGGCAAGAGGGGCATAAAGATAAAGTGTTTCGGATGCAATTTTTAGCTGTTTAGGTTTTGTCATTGCACCCAATGTGCGCATATTATGTAATCGATCAGCCAATTTTATCAGTATCACTCTTACATCATCCGAAAGAGTGAGTAACATCTTTCTAAAATTTTCTTGTTGCAAGGAAAGATTTTTGTCAAACATATCCTCAATTTTGGTAAGCCCATCAATAATCCTTGCTACTTTACTTCCAAAAATACGATCGATATCTTCCAGAGTATAATCCGTATCTTCAACCACATCATGCATAAGAGCACAAATAATAGATGTGGTTCCTAAACCAATTTCCTTTGCAGCAATATGTGCCACCGCTATTGGATGGTAAATAAATGGTTCTCCCGATTTTCTACGAACTCTTTTATGGGCCTCCATAGCTAAGTTGAATGCCTTGCGGATATCTTTTTTGTCCGTAGTGTTCGTTTTATCCTTACAAGCCCGTAACAAAGCCCTGTACTTGTTTAGGATTTCCCTATTTTCTTTTTCTATGTCAATCTTTTTTACCATTAAACATTGTGAATTAATAAGCAAATATCGGATATTCTTTCATCAAATTATTTACTTTCTGTTTTACGGAATTGATAGTTGTTTCGTTCTCAAAATCCATGATTACATCATCAATCAAATCAACAATTTGTGCAATAGTTTCCTCTTTTATTCCCCTTGTAGTAATAGCTGGTGTGCCAATTCGTATGCCGGATGTGATAAAAGGCGATTGTGTATCAAAAGGAACCATGTTTTTGTTGAGAGTGATGTCGGCTTTAACCAATGCGTTTTCAGCATCTTTTCCCGTTACATTTTTACTTCTCAAATCAATTAGCATACAATGATTCTGGGTTCCTCCTGAAATTACTTTATATCCTTTATCAATAAAGCATTGCGCCATCAATTGTGCATTTTTAATTACTTGTTGGCTATATTCTTTGAATGATGGATGAAGTGCTTCCCCAAAAGCTATTGCTTTTGCTGCAATTACGTGTTCTAATGGTCCGCCTTGTGAACCCGGGAAAACGGCAGAATTCAGTATTGTAGACATCATTCTGACTTTCCCTTTTGGAGTAGTTATCCTCCAGGGATTTTCAAAATCTTTTCCCATCATAATCATTCCTCCTCTTGGCCCTCTAAGGGTTTTATGCGTAGTTGTGGTAAGTATGTGGCAATGAGGAGCTGGGTTGTTCAATAATTTTGCTGCTATTAGCCCAGCAGGATGTGCAATATCTGCCATAAGTAATGTATCAACTTTATCTGCAATCTCTCTAAATCTTTTATAATCCCAATCCTGTGAATAGGCAGATGCACCACAAATAATTAGTTTTGGTTTTTTCTCTAATGCTACTTGTTCTAATTTTTCGTAATCTACTTTGCCACTTTCCTCTTCTACACTATAAAAAGAGGTACTATATAATTTACCTGAAAAATTAACTGGGGAGCCGTGGGTTAAATGCCCTCCATGCGAGAGGTTAAAACCCAAAATTTTATCTCCTGGATTAAGGCAAGCGAGCATTACAGCAGCATTTGCCTGAGAACCAGAATGTGGCTGCACATTTACATACTCCACACCAAATAATTCTTTTGCTCTATCAATAGCTAACTGCTCTACTTTATCTACCACTTCACAGCCACCATAATATCTCTTCTTTGGATATCCTTCCGCATATTTGTTGGTAAGGCATGTGCCTATTGCCATCATTACCTGCTCACTTACAAAGTTTTCGGAGGCAATTAATTCAATCCCATTTTTTTGCCTCTGATGTTCCTGCTGTATTAAATCAAAAATTTCTTGATCTTTTTTCATTTCTTTATTCGCTTTTATTTCTATTTTCGTAACGCAACAAATGTAAATATTTATGAATAGAGTAAAAGAACTTTTTGGAATAAAATATCCAATCATTCAAGGCGGGATGCTTTGGTGTAGTGGTTGGAGGTTGGCATCAGCTGTAAGTAATGCCGGAGGATTAGGGCTAATTGGCTCAGCATCAATGTATCCTGATGTTTTGGATGAGCATATCACAAAATGTAAAAAAGCCACAGATAAACCTTTCGGTGTAAATATGGCACTTCTTTATCCAAAAATTGAAGAGCACATTAATGTTATTATAAAGCAAGAGGTGAAAATTGTTTTCACTTCAGCTGGAAATCCTGCCAAATACACCTCTGTTTTAAAAGAGAAAGGCATAAAAGTAGTACATGTAGTGCCTAATTTGCGTTTTGCCGAAAAAGCGGTAAATGAAGGAGTGGATGCTATTGTAGTAGAAGGATTTGAAGCGGGAGGACATAACGGAAAAGATGAAATAACAACAATATGCTTGATTCCACTTGTAAAAAAAGAAATTAATATTCCAATAATTGCAGCTGGTGGAATTGGAAGTGGAGAGGCTATATTAGCTGCTTTTGCATTGGGGGCAGAGGGAGTACAAATTGGAAGCAGGTTTGCAGCATCCAAAGAGAGTTCTGCCCATATTAATTTCAAAAAAGCAATTGTTGATGCAGTAGAAAATGACACTATTGTTACCTTAAAAGAATTGGCTCCCGTTCGGCTTTTGAAGAATCCTTTTTATACCAAAATATTTGATGCTTATAAAAAAGGATCAACTCCAGAAGAGTTGAAAATATTGCTTGGAAGAGGTAGGGCAAAAAAAGGAATTTTTGAGGGCGATTTGATTGAGGGGGAATTAGAAATTGGGCAAGTATCTGCACAGATAAATGAGATAAAATCGGTACAAGAAATAATGGAAGAATTGACTGAGGGCTTTAAAAGGGTTAAAAACAATCTAAATAATTTTGATTATTAATGAATGAATTACTAATTTTATTCAAGAAACCTTATCTAATTTTTAGCGTTTATTAAGGTGTTGAGTGAATAAGTTATTTACAGGCTACCATTGTAGGAAACATAATTATTGCTAAATTTGTAAAAATTAAATCGCATAAAGATGAAAAAAACACTTTTACTTCTGTTATTATTTACACTATCTTTCACGCAAACCAAAGCTTCCCATTTAATGGGTGGGGAAGTAACTTGGGAATGTATTAAGCCAGGAGTAGCGACTTCCGGTATGTATATTTTTACCATGAAAGTGTATAGAGACTGTAATGGGGTGAATTTAAGTACAAATCCGATAAACTTAACCACAAATCATCCTATCATTTCTTCCATACAGTTAGACTGGATTTCTAATACAGATATTTCTCCAGCATGCGATCCTACCAATAGTGGAAATCCGCAAATGGATTGTTTAAATCCTCAACAAGGGTCTGTAGAAGAATGGATATATCAGTCGCAACCCGTGAATTTACCTGGTATACCACCAGCTACCGGATGGCATTTTTATTGGGGTAGTTGCTGTAGGAATGCAGCTATTGTGAATATTCTTAATCCTGACACTTATGGTTTTACCCTTAGGGCTATAATGTATCCTTATACTATTCCTCCAAATGCAACTCCAGAGAATACATCCCCTTGTTTCGATTCTTCTCCTCAGTTTGATGAACAGCCAAAAACAATTATTTGCACTGGCTATCCTTTTTCATATTCCCATAATGCCTCTGACCCTGAGCTAGACGAAATCGTTTATTCTTGGGGCGACCCTATCGATAACGGATATGTTCCAGGAGCACCAGGTATTATTCCATTTTTGGCTCCTTATACAATTAATAGTCAAATACCAGGAAATCCAACATTAGACCCTACAACAGGGGAGATCTCTTATAATTCAGTAACATCAGGAAACTTTGTAACCTGTATAAAGGTAAGCTCATATAAATGTGGGCAGTTAGTAGCAGAAGTATTTAGGGAGATACAAGTAATTCTTATTGCTTGTCCAAGTATGGTTGGTGGTGCCCCGAATAACAAACCAGTAGTAAATCCTCCTTTTAATGGAGGGACTCAATATAACACAACTGTGTATGCAGGCGATCTTGTAACCTTTAATATTACAGGAACTGATAATGATATTTATGCTAACGGTTCCCCACAGGATTTAACATTGGAAGTTTCTGGTGCTCAGTTTTCTTCTGATTATATTAATACTTCTTTGTGTTTAAATCCTCCTTGTGCAACCTTTAATAATGGGGTAGGACTTGTTCCGCCTTTCTCAGCACCAACCACTGTTGATGGTATTTTTGAATGGCAAACCAATTGTGCTCATATCGCTTCCAATGTAGGATGTAATATAACATCTAATCTATATACTTTCTTAATTAAAGTATATGATGATTTTTGTCCAGCACCTGCTATTGCTATTGCAACAATTTCGGTAGAAGTAGTGGCAGCCCCAACTGATAACCCACCTGATATAAGGTGTGTTTCAGTAGATCCAAATGGAGATGTATTGCTTAGTTGGGAACATTTGCTGACTGCTCAATCTTCTACTATTTATAATATTTATTCTTCCGGAACTCCTAATGGCCCCTTTACACTTTTAGACACAGTTGTCTATCCGAGTAAAACATATACTCATAGTGGAGCTGGAGCAAATAATTCATCAGTTTATTATTACCTAACTTCTGAATCAGATTGTGCAGGAGTATCCGATCCTTCTGATACTTTAAAAACCATAAAATTGGATGTAACTCCTATCGCTTCTTCAACTATTGGAGATTTGTTTTGGAATCAAATTCATATTCCAGCACTTACTACTTCAGCAGGAATTTATACCATTTTTGCTTCAGATGGAAGTGGGGGATGGGCAAATGTTGGGGCTACGGCAGATACTAATTTCCAGTTTCCAGCACAAACTTGTAACTCTTATCAAGGATTTTATGTTTCTTTAGATGATGCAAGTGGATGTGTATCCAATTCTTCTATTGATGGCGCTAATTTACAAGATACAATTAGTCCAAATACACCAGTAATAGATGTTGTAACAGTTACTGGAGGAAAATCTGAAATTAATTGGACTAGCTCTTCTACTGATGTTGATGCTTATGTAATATATATATTAGATGAGTTTGGTGCTTGGATTACAATCGATACTGTAGATGGTATCGCAAATACAACTTATACTTATAATACATCTAGTGCAAACGATAAATCGGAAACCTTCAGAGTTCGTGCTTTAGATAGTTGTTATAATGCAAGTGGAACATCCTTAAATCATAACTCTATTTATTTATCTTCAGTTTTAGATGTATGCGAATACAGTATTTATTTCAATTGGAATGATTATAATAACATGGTGGGGAATTTAAGCCATTACAAAGTAATGATTACAGAAAATACGGAATCTGGAGGAACTGTAAATACAGAAGAAAGATTTACTATCGGTTCGAATAATTATACCTTACCTAATATTGCTTCAGGCTCTGTGTATGATGTGGTTGTAGTGGCTTATAATTCCGATTCAACTATCTCTTCCTATTCTAATGTGATAAGTATAAATGCGGATCTATTTCCAAAGCCTCAGTTTAATTATATCACAAAAGCAACTGTAAATCATGAAACGGGTTTTATTGAGCTAAATTGTCATGTTGATAATGCAGCTGTGATTGATTATTATAGAGTATTCCGCTCAAAAAGAGATGAAGATAATTTTGTAGATATTGCCCATATTCCATTTAATGGACAGCCAAATATCAGTTATACAGATGGTGGAGTAAGTACTTCTACCCATTATTATAATTATCAGATTTATCCTGTTGATACCTGTGGGATTACGCTTTCTGTAGGAAGTATACAATTTGCTGGAGATACATCTTTTGCACAATCCATATTATTAGAGTCAATTGGAAATAAAGATATGACTAATGATTTAACCTTTAATAATTATGATGGTTGGCTTGGTAATGATGTCCAGTACAATCTTTATCGTTCGGTAAATAGAGGAGATTTTTCTGCTATTGCTTTGGCTACTTTCATAGGAGGAAGTCATACTTATTCTTATCTAGATGATGTAGTGGAATTTACAGATGGGAATGGTCGTTTTTGTTATTATGTAGAGGCCTTGGAAGGAAATACAAATCCTTATGGTTTTGTAGAAAGAAGTTTATCTAATATAAGTTGTATTTCCCAAGTTCCAATTCTAATTATTCCAAATACTTTCACGCCAAATGATGATGAACACAATGAAATTTTTCATCCAATAACTTCTTTTGTATCTGAGATTGGATATTCCTTTGCAATTTTTGACAAATGGGGGCATGAAATTTTCCAAACTAACGATCCTTCCAAAGGATGGGATGGAAATTATTTAGGCAATCCTGCACAGAATGGAAATTATGTCTATCATGTTCAATATATAAATGGAGTAGGAATGCTTACAGAAAAAACAGATGTTGTAAGTTTAATAAGATAAGAAAAATCATATAAAAATAAGAGTCCCATTTTTGGGACTTTTTTTTGTAATCTGAACTAATATTTTATTTATTTTTGCACTCAATTTTTTAAAACAGAATATGACCGAAAAATACAAACAGATATCAGAAGGGCTTACTTATGATGATGTATTGGTTGTTCCAGATTATTCTGAAGTATTGCCATCTACTGTGGGTGTAACTACAAATTTCACCAAAAATATAAAGTTAAATATTCCTATCGTTTCTGCAGCAATGGATACGGTTACAGAAGCAGGAATGGCTATCGCAATCGCCCAAGAAGGTGGTATTGGTGTTTTGCACAAAAACATGAGTATCGAAAATCAGGTAAATGAAGTAAGAAAAGTAAAACGATCAGAAAGTGGAATGATTTTAGATCCCATAACTTTATTGGTTGAAGCCAAGGTAGGGGATGCTATGAATATCATGCAAGAATTTAAGATTGGAGGAATTCCAATTATAAATAAGAAAAATGAATTAGTGGGCATAGTAACTAATAGAGATTTAAGATTCGAGAAAGATTTGAGCTTACCGATTAAGCAAATCATGACTACTGATAACATTATTACTACTGAAATTGCTGATTTAGAAAATGCGGAACACATTCTGCAAGAAAACAAAATTGAAAAGTTGCCAGTAGTAAACAAAAATAATGAACTAGTTGGGCTAATTACTTTTAAGGACATTATTAAAAACAGGATGCGTCCTAACGCTTGCAAAGATAAGTATGGAAGATTAAGAGTTGTTGCGGCTGTTGGTGTAACTACTGATGTTTTTGAAAGGATTGCAGCATTAGTAAAAGTATCAGTTGATGCAATTATTATTGATACAGCTCATGGACATTCAAAAGGAGTAATTGATTTGTTAAAGAAAATAAAATCGGACTACCCAAAATTGGATGTTGTGGTAGGAAATATTGCTACTGCAAAAGCGGCAAAAGATCTTATTGATGCTGGTGCAGATGCCATAAAAGTAGGAATTGGTCCTGGTTCAATTTGTACTACAAGAATTATTGCAGGAATTGGGGTTCCTCAACTTACTGCTCTTTTGGATGTAAATGAGGTAGCAAAAAAGAATAATATTCCTGTAATTGCAGATGGAGGAATAAGGTATTCTGGAGATATTGTAAAAGCATTAGTTGCAGGCTCTAGTGCTGTAATGTTAGGCTCCTTAATTGCTGGAGTGGAAGAAGCTCCTGGTGAGACTATTATTTTTGAGGGAAGAAAATTCAAAACATTTCGCGGGATGGGTTCAGTGGATGCTATGCAGGATGGCTCAAAGGACAGATATTTTCAAACTACTGAAAATGATCCAAAGAAATTAGTGCCAGAAGGGATTGTTGGTAGAGTAGCTTATAAAGGTACTTTATCAGAAGTAATACATCAAATGATTGGAGGATTAAGGGCTGGAATGGGTTATTGTGGCGCTAAAAACATAACAGATTTAGCAAAAGCTAGATTCATAAAAATTACAGCCTCAGGAGTTACGGAAAGCCATCCTCATGATGTAACTATAACAAGGGAAGCTCCAAATTATAGTCGAAAATAAATTTAAAAATAAAATAAGCATGAAAAAAAATGTGTTAGTATTTTGTATTGGTCTTTTTTGTTCTTTGTCTTTTGCACAAAACAATGAAGTAATTCTAAGTGTTGGAGAAGATAACATCACTCTTGATGATTTTAAAGCGATATTCTTAAAGAATAACCACAATGATTCTACCATTACCAAGGAGTATTTGAATGACTATATGCAACTATTTATTAATTTTCGTTTGAAAGTAAAAGAAGCAAAAGAGCTAAAATACGATACTATTACTGCATTTGTAAATGAACTCGCCATGTACAGGAATCAATTGGCAAAGCCTTATTTGAGTGACAGTCAATTTGATGAAAAATTAATAGAAGAGGCATACGAGCGAATGCAAGAAGATGTAAATGCAAGCCATATTTTATTTGCAATAGATGAGAAATCAACTCCTACCGACACACTAAAAGCATATAAAAAAGCAACAGATATTCGGAATAAAATCCTTAAAGGAATGGACTTCTATCATGCAGCCAAGCAATATTCTGATGACAAATCAGCTATAAATAATGGAGGAAGTTTAGGTTATTTTACTGTTTTTATGATGGTTTATCCTTTCGAGAATGCGGCATATAATACAGAAATAGGGAAAATATCTAAGCCAGTTAGAACAAAGTATGGTTATCATCTTATAAAAGTGAATGATAAAAGGAAGGCAATTGGAGAGGTGAAGGTAGCACACATCATGTTTAAATTAGCAAAAGACGCTTCAGAGGAAGCGATTAATATTAGTAAAACTAAGATTGAGGAGATTGCCACAAAACTAAAAAATGGAGAGGATTTTAGCGACTTAGCTAAACAGTTTTCAGAGGATAGAGCCACAGCTGTAAAAGGGGGGAATATCCCTTGGTTTGGCGTAGGAAAGATGGTGAAGGAATTTGAGAATGCCTCCTTTTCATTACAAACTATCGGTGAGACTAGTACTGTTTTTAAGACTCCTTTCGGTTGGCATGTAGTCAAGCTCTTAGAAAAAAAACCTATTCCTACCTTTGAGGATGTAAAAGATAATTTAAAAAAGAAAGTCAATCAAGATTCCAGAAATGCTTTGCGAGATAAGGCACTAATTAGTAAAATTAAAAAAGAGTATAATTTTAAGCAATACAGCAGCAGATTAAACGAAATTTCAAAATACATTGATGAGAGTTTGTCTAAAGGAAAATGGGCTTCCGAAAAAACAAATTTACTCAGAAGGAATCTGTTTGTTTTAGATGAAAATTATTATACCCAAGCTGATTTTATTGCATTTATTC